>Ga0102926_1000509_pt1 | contig 22437 bp, 14 predicted proteins | sample SalPonR1_A_D2_MG_FD_78173 | JGI IMG/M metagenome (GOLD analysis project Ga0102926, IMG submission 78173) | Salt pond soil microbial communities from South San Francisco under conditions of wetland restoration - Salt Pond MetaG R1_A_D2_MG | ecosystem: Environmental > Aquatic > Marine > Intertidal...
CCTCTTCCTCTCTTATCAATATACTCAGGAATACCTGGATATATTCTACTTTTTTCAAAATCTTTACAATGGTTATAGATTGAATCAATAACTTCAAATCCTTCTTTTGCAAAATTTCTTTGATAAAGAGCATTTCCATACATTACAGCCATATGGCTAAACATTGCGCCATTTTCTTTTTCACCATAGGCAAAACCAAAAGCTCTACCAAGGTTAAGCTTTACTTCATTTAATGGTGTATTTAAACGATAGCCACCAACTGCATCACTTTTTAAATGATGATCCGCTGCTTTAGTAATATCTTTTATTTCATCTTCTGTAGCAACATTACCCATGATTGGAAAAACTTGTCCTGTTAAAGTCATTCGAACACCTTTTTCATGGTCCCCTTCTAAGCGGTCCCCATCATTATCATAATAAGCATTGTACCAAGCATATCCTTCTTTATTTTTAATCCATTCATTTTCACGAATATGATTAACAATCCATTGCCCTTTACGTTCTAAATCCTTTATCAAATCATCTAATAAGACTTCTTCTTTTTCACCAGATACTTTGTTGGCAACTGATTCAAAATATTTATTTAAATGCAAATTTTTCTGTTTTACTTCTGAATAATCCACTGGTGTATTAACTGTGTCTAATAAAATCAAGATTTCTTTAGCCAACTCTACATTATCCATTGATAACTCTTTTTTCATATGTTTTAGTAGTTCAGCTAATTCAAGCATATTGCTGCCGTATAGTGCTGTAAAAGGAACGCTTTCTCCTTTATCTTCAGCCATATCGAGCCCATCATTCCAGTCGCCACCTTCTAATTTAAGATTATTGTGTTCCCCTACATTAAAGAATACAGACAGGTGTTGAACTAAAATATGTTCTAACAAAGTTCCTTGGTAAACATTATTTTCTTCATCTAATAATTGATTCCCAACTTCTATCGACCAGTTTTCATCAATTTTGTTTGAACGATGAATCAATGGGTCTCTAAAGTAACTCTGCTGTTCTAATAAAAAGTCTAAATCCCCACTACGATTAATATATAGCTTTGTTGTTAAGAATGGCCATGCCCCATGATCCATCCATACACGGCTAATACCGTTTCTATCTGCTATGAATTCTCCTGGTTTAGAGCCAATTATCGTTGCATTACTACCATCAATTCTTACACCAGCAAAACTATTAAACAACATGTCCCTAACGGGTTCTGGATCCATTAATAATAATGCCAATGCATCCTGCCATAAATCTCTCCAACCTCTACCACCTCTACCATAATCATGGTGCGGTAAGAATGAATTTCCAAATAATCTTCTTAAAGTTGGCTGAATAGTTACCCATTTCATCCACTGATCAAAAACATTATCATTTGATTTAAACGTTACTTTATCTATAAGATTTTCCCAATATTTATTATTCGCCTTTAAATATTGCTCAAAGGCTTTCACACTACAATACTGGTCTGCAAAATCTTTTTCTTCTAATTTTTCAGAAGAAATAATGGCTAACACAAAAGATTTTTCATCTCCTGGTTCTAATATGAATTTTTCAAATTTCAAAGCCCCAACAGCCTCATATCCTTCTATTATTTTACCAGCTTCCACGTAATTATCTTTATCTACTAAGATTGCTTCTGGCCAAGTCAAAGAACCGCCTTCACCAATGAAATCTTCATAAACTGGATAAAATCCGATTGGACTTTTACCTTCGTCGCATCTACCTAATACTTTGTAAGAAACATTATTGATCCGATGACCTCTTTCATCAAATGATAAGGTTGGTGTTAAATCAATACCATCCTTTTCTGTCATGATTACATTCAAAAGAGAAGTTACGTGTCTATGATCTCTCAAGTTATCCGCTGATCTTCCATACAATGGAATAGCAGAAGTCGCTTTAATTTCTTTTTTTTCTTTTCCTGTATTCTTAATTGTTACTTTCATTAATTCTACTTGATCATCTGATACTGGTACAAAATTCGTGATTTCTGACTGAATACCAAGGCTTTTGTTTTCCCGTGTCATTTGATGATAAAGCATTCCCGCTTCTAATCTACTCGTTTCCTTACCATTAAATTTTTCTGTTTCTTGTTTTGCAGAATAGCCTGTAGCTGACCATACTTCTTCATCATCAATAAGCAACCAGAAATTTCTAGATGCCTTATTATTATGCAAGTCAATTGCAGATACTGGTTCTGTTACAAAGGAATTCTGACTTGTATTTATATCTCCATGTAATGTTGGTGTAATTGAAGACATCATTCCCGCTTCATTTACCAAGGGAAAATATAAATAGTTACTCATTGTTGGATTTTCTAGGACAAAAGTCCCTTTCTTATCAATAAATTTCCAACCATTTTGATACATTTTTATCCTCCTACTTTCTATAGATCAAATCCATTGTTTTCTATAACTTTTTTATACCAATGGGCACTTTTCTTTAAAGTTCGTTCTTTAGTCGTATAATCTACATAGATAATTCCAAATCTTTTTGAATAACCAAAAGCCCATTCAAAATTATCCATTAAAGACCATACATAATATCTTTCTAAGTTCACCCCATCTTTAATGGCATTGTACGCTGCTTTAAAATGGCCTTTTAAATAATTAACTCTATCTCTATCATTTACTTCTCCATTTACAATTTCATCATTAAAAGCTGCGCCATTTTCAGTAATATATAAGGGTAACTTTGTATAATTTTCAGAAATATTAACGAGCAAATCATACAATCCTTCAGGATAAATCTCCCAGTTCATGGCTGTATAATCACTAGTATCAGGTTTAATTGTTTTGATTCCAAAGAAATCAGCAGATTCATCTTTTTCTACTAAACCTCTTGAATAATAATTAATACCTAGAAAATCTATTGATTCTTTAATAATTTCCATATCTTCTTTTAAATAATCTATATGACCATATTTTTCTTCGTATATTTTAAGGAGTTTTTTGGGATACTTCCCCTTAAAGATTGGATCTAGAAACCAACCATTATAATAGGCTTCATAAAGCTCTGCTGCTTCTTGGTCATCCTTTGAAGTCGTTAAAGGATAGGCTGTTGTAAGGTTTAGAGTTAATCCAATATCACCTGAAATGCTCATTTCTCTAAACTTTTGAACAACTAAGCCATGTGAAACCAGTAAATTATGAGCAACCTTAAGAGCCGTTTCATGATCTTTTATACCTGGTGCATGATCACCACTAGAATTACCATGAAAAGCCACAACGAATGGTTCATTATGGGTTATCCAAGTATTGACTTTATCTCCAAAAGCATTGAAAACTACTTCTGCATAATTGACAAAAGCTTCAACTGTTAATCTGTTTTCCCAACCCCCTTGATCTTGTAATGCTTGGGGTAAATCCCAGTGATATAAAGTGATGGCAGGTTCTATACCTGCCGCCACTAATGAATCGATTAAGTTATCATAAAATTCTAAGCCTCTTTCATTAATTTCTCCAGTTCCTTTAGGAAAAATCCTTGGCCAAGCAATAGAAAACCTATAGGTTTCAAGACCCATTGCTTTCATTAGTTCTATATCCTCTTCATATTTATTGTAATGATCACAAGCTTCATCACCAGTATCATTGTTTAGTACATTATTTTTCGTATGGCTAAAGGTATCCCAAATAGACAATCCTCTACCGTCTTTATTATAAGCACCTTCTATTTGATAGGCAGCTGTTGCTGCTCCCCATTTAAAATCTTTATTAAACTGTATTTCCATAGAAACTCCTTTATTTATTCTTTTACACCACCAAGTGCTACACCAGCTATAATAAACTTAGAAAAAACAAGATACACTAAGAAAAGCGGTAATATACTCATAGCAATCCCTAAATAAATACTACCGTATTCCGTTTGATAAATATCCGCTTTTAGTAATTGAACCATCATTGGTAATGTATACTTACTCTCCGTATTAATAAGCATTAACGGCATTATTAAATTATTCCACGAACCAACAAATGTAAAAATCCCCATTGTTGCTAAACCAGGTTTCATTAATGGTAAGGCAATTTTATGAAATATACCTATTTCGCTTGCACCATCAATACGAGCTGCTTGAACTAGTTCTACTGGAAAGCTTGACATTAAATATTGTCTTAAAAAGAACACTGTTACTGGAGAAGCCATTCCTGGAATAATTAACGGGATAAAACTATCTGTTAAACCAACATTTAGCATCATCCGATAAAAACCAATAAGACTGAGTTGTGCTGGAATCATTAAAACAAACGCTATCACTGCATAGATTAATTTTTTACCTTTAAACTCATAAATAATTAAGCCATAAGCTGTTAAAGCTGAAAAATAAAGTACCATGAATGTAGCTGCTGTTGATATAAATAAACTGTTAGAAAATCCTTGAATAAAACTAAAGCCTTGCCCTGTTAATATTTCAAAGTTTTCTGCTAGAAAATCACTCGGTATTATTGAAAAGCCTTGTTGAATTTGAGCAGTTGATCGTGTTGCATTAACAGCCAAAATCCAGAAAGGTATTATACTTAGAATAAATAAGAAGACACTAAAAACATACTTTGGAATCTTACTTAATTTTCTTTTTTTATCCATTTATCTCCCCACCTTTGATTTGCTTCTGTTCATTACCTTATAGATTACACCACTAATTGCCATTATAACTAAAAGTATTACAACTGAAGCTGTAGCTGACATATAGAAGTTTCTATTACCTGTGAAGGCTTGATTATATATATAAACCATACTCGTTGTAATAGCATTATCAGGCGCTCCAAATCCATCAGTTAATAAATAAGGAATATCAAACATCTGCATACCGCCAACTAGTGAAGTAATGAGTATATACAAAGTTATAGGTTTTAATAATGGTAATGTAATATTTGTAAAAATTTTCCAATCTGAAGCACCATCAATTTTAGCCGCTTCAAAAAGGGAAGGATTAATACCCATAATTCCAGCACAAAGTATAATAAAAGTTGAACCATACCATCGCCAAAATTGAATAAATGCTACAATCAATCGTGTACCAGTCTTGCTTCGGAAAAATTCGAAAGGTTCTTGAATTACATCAAAATATAATAATAATTGATTGATCGGCCCTACTGGATAACCAAACAATGTTCTAAATAGTATTGCTAAAGATGCTGCTGTAATAATATTTGGCAAGTAGAAGACAGCTTTAAAAATCCCTTCTCCTTTTAATCTGTTGGCATGGTCTGTAAACCATTTAGCTAACATTAACGAAATCCCTAATTGTGGGATAAAATTAATCGTCCAAATTAACCAGGTGTTTTTAAAAGCTCTGATAAAATGTTCGTTTTGTAGTATATTTATGTAATTTTTAAAACCAACAAAATTTAATTCAGTTTCCCAACCTGCTAAATCAGTAAAACTTAAAGTTATTGTATAAACAATTGGGTATAATTGAAAAAGTAAAAAAGCAACAATGAATGGTGCAACAAACATCTGTCCATATTTACCATAATCAGCAATGCCACCACTACTCACATTTTTATTTTTGTTTCTATTTTTAAATCTCGATAATAGTTTCATCATATCCTCTCTTTAAAAATATAATTATAATTGAAGGAAATCTTATAAGATTTCCTTCAATAAATTGGTTTTTACTGTTCTAAATTTGGGAAAGAGTTTTTCACATTAGATCTAAAATCTTCTAAAGCTTCTTCTTTACTCTTTTCTCCTTTAGTATAAGCAACTAATTGTTCTTCAAATAAATCTTCAATATCTAAATCACTACCAGTCATAGTTGACGCATCAATATTTTTTGCCATTTCTGCAAATAAAGCATAATGGTTTTGGCCATCTAAAAATGGTTCTGAAAAATCATCTTTAATTTCATTAACTACAGCAGTGTTTGATAATAAATCGCCACTGTCTTTTGCGTATTGTGTTAAGAATTCTTCGTTCATTGTTAAGTAGTGAATTAAATCATAAGCAGCAGACTCCATTTCAGTACCTTCTCGAACGGTTAACCAAGTACCACCCCAGAAATATGGTGAAGGTCCTTGAACCATTCCCCAGTCACCAAAAGTTGTTTCTCCTGTATCAGCATTTTCTGAGTTAGGCTTTAAAACAAAGTGTAATCCCCATGTTGGTAAGAAGTAACCGAAAGTACTATCACTTGACATACCTGAAAACCATGTTTCTGTCCATTGTTGTGCATCTAAAGTTAACTCATCTTCATTAAATTTCTTACCGATTTCCATTAACTCTTCAACTTTTGGATCAATAATGAACTTACCCTCTTCAACCCAAGCATCTTCTCTTGCAGATAAGAATACACGAGTGAAATCACCTAAACTACTAACAATTTTAGTTTCGCCATTTGATTTTTCTTTAATTTCTTTTCCTGTTTCATAGAATTTATCAAAATCAGAAATTAAAGCTTGAACTTCTGCTGGTTCGCTAACACCTAAATATTCTTGAGCTAAACTTCTTCTGTAGAAGTAAGCACCAGGAGTTGCTTGCCAACTTAAACCTTTTAATTCTCCTTCAGGTGAAGTTGCAACTTCCATTACATATTCCATCGTATCGATTTCATCAGGATTAATACCAATTTCAGTTAAGTCCTTTGTAAATTCAGAATCAACATATTTTTTAGCGTAACCTGCTTCTACAGCAAATACATCTGGTGCAGATTTTCCTGAACCTAATGCAGGATCAAGTTTTGCTTGATAGTTTTCATTTGGAACAACAACTACATCAACTTCATAGTCAAGATCATTATTTGCAACATAGTAGTTTTCAATAATTCCCTTTAATTCATCAGTAAATGTCCATACAACTAATGTATCTCCTTCATTTGCGCTTGCTTCTTTTACTGTAACTTCTTCAGAAGCGTTTTCCTCAGCTTGTTCTTCAGCTGGTTCCGTATTGCTACAACCAACCACAGAGAATAATAACACAAACACTAACATAAAACTTAATACTTTTTTCATAGTCCCCTCCTATTAATTCTTAATAACATTATATTTCTCTTGGACATTTTATCCAAGGTTTAAACAGCAAAAGCTGTTATATTCATTTCGGGAGCGGTCCCAATTGTTTCAAAAAAACAACTTAGTTGTTCTTTTTTGTTGAGCCGCCAATAATTAATTCACAGGCAAATATTTTAGACTTTCCTTTTTCGTTATTGATAATCATATTATAAAGGCCATTTACACCATAGGATGCCATTTCATCATTTGGCTGACGCATTGTTGTTATCCTAGGAATATCATTTGCCGTTTGAAAACTTCCTTGAAAATCATCGAATCCAACAACAGAGAAATCCTTTGGCACATCATATCCTAGGTCAATTAGCCCATCAATTAAACCAATTGCCGCGATATCATTAAAGCATACAATTGCAGTAATATCATTTTTGATTGCCGATTGACTTACTTCTTTAGCTATATCTGTTGCATCTCCTTGAGTAAACCCAATAGCGAAAAACTCTTGAGATGGTATTTCGTGATCAATTAAAGCTTGTTGATAACCCATAAATCTTTCAGAAAACTCAATTCTTTGAGATTGAGACGTCACATACATAATATTTTTATGACCTAATTCAATCAAATACTCGACGATGGTATAAGATGCTTCAAAGTTATTAATATCAATCATCATACCGCCTTCATAGGTTAAGTTAGTTCCAATACCTACAAATTTTTCGCCATCTTTATGAAGTATCCTTAATTCTTCTTTAGAGATTACTTCTTCTCCTAAGAATATATAACCATCAACAGTTTTATTCAATTGTTCTAAGTAATTCACTTTTTGAGGCGTATGTTTATTAGTTGTACAGTATAAAGCACCATAATGTAATTGATTAGTAAAGATCTTATCTATTTTCCGAACATATTCAGAATAGAACACATCAGATAAATCATTTACTAATACTCCTATTGTATTGGTTCGCTTTAAACCTAATTTTCGTGCGGCAGAATTCGGTTTATAGTTTAACTCTTTAATAACTGTCAAAACCTTTTCCCGCTTCGAACTTGAAACACCAGGTTTATCATTAATCACCCTGGATACTGTACTTTTAGATACATTTGCCGCTTTTGCAATGTCATATATATTTGGCATTTCGTCACTTCTCCTTGATATAAATTAATATTAACACAAACTGGGAGCGGTTTCAAGTATTTTTTATTTTTTTATTTTTCAATGAATAAGCTTTCGTATGGACTAACTTTCTTAAGGTTATTAGAGTAAGAAAATTGCCATGCTTCTTCAAACTCTATCATATATTCTTCATCTTTTATATTTATTATAAATAAGTAATCTTTGTTTTTTGTTGTCACTTCCACATATATTAAATCATTGAGTTTAATATTTTTAATTTTGCTATATCTAAAAATAAAAGTTAGCTCATATAATGCCATGTGGTCATTGCTGTAAGCACTTATAGAATCAGATGTAAAGATCAAACTACCAAAAATTAAGTTTACAAATAGTAAAGTTTTTCTTTGGTCCCATGTCATTTTTTGATTATCGTCTCTTAATATAAGTACATCTGGATCATTTACAAAAACACGATGGTTCATATGACGTCTTGCAATGTTAGTCTCTATTGAATTAAATGTAGAAACCCGTTCTTTAAAGTTTAACCACTTCATTAATGTATCTTCCCATTTTATACCAACATCTGAACTGGTACGAGAAAATTCAAATAAACCATAAACTGAAGCAAGTGGTACACCGCAAGCAATAATATGCGCGCCATTGGTGATTTCTTTTAAGAAAACCATTGCTTCGCGCATAATTTTTCCTCGAGTCTTGTGATTAGATTTAATATGAATAACTGCAAACAAGAAATCTAACTTTAATAAGTCATATCCCCATTCATTGATAATTGTATGAAATACAACTCTTAAGTATTCTCTTACTTCTGGTACTAGAATATTTAAGCCGTAGTAATAACCACTCCAACCAGGATTATAACCAATTTTAAGCGGCTTCCCTTTCTTGTCTTTAATGAGCCACTTTTTATGATTTCTAAAAACATTAGAATTTCTTTCACATATAAAGGGGGCTAACCATAAACCAGCTTTATAATTTGCTTTATGGATTTTATTAGCAATTAAAGCCATTCCATTAGGAAAGTCTTTATCAACTTCTAACCAATCTCCAATATATTTTTGATAACCATCATCAATTTGAAAATAGTCTAGATCAATGCCCTTTTGAGAGTATTCTTCTAGATTTTTAAGGATTATTATTTCATTGATATCTGTGTAGTATTGATACCAACTTGTCCAACCATAGTATTTTCTTATTTCCAATTGGCTGTCATAATTCAGTTCATCAAAATAAGTTGCAACGACACTTTCATCAGAACCTATAACGTCGTAGAAATTAAAAAGTTCATATGTCTTTTCAGTAATAATCAGTTCATCAACATCTAAGACCAAACGAATAACATTTTTCTCTAAATCAAACTCAATAAAATGATACGCATTTTCTTCATTCAAAGACCCAATAACTCTACAATAGTTTTGTTTTTTTAAGTAAGTATAGGTCCAACTGTGCAGATAATTATAATCGGCTAATTCATAATCCCCATACTTTCCTTGAAGTTTATTAAATATTCTCGAAACCTTGGAATCATGAGAATTTACTGAAACGGTTCTAGACGTTGACCAAGTTTGAAAGCCATTAAGTAATACTTTCTCATCAGAATATCTATAGGGAATTTCTAATATAGCAGACTTTAGTACGAATGTATTTTCTATATTTAAAATTACTCTGTAATGATTATCTGATAGTATTTTTTCTAGTGAATGATCCTCATTACCATTAATCTTTACAGTTAAATCACTTTTTTGCATATAGGACCACCATTTCGATCATAAGTTTCATTTCATCCATTAGCCTTTCTTTTCGATCACTTTTTACAATTCGATTTCTGATAAGTGCTTTTTGTGATAATGCTAATAATGAATGACCTATTGTTTTTATGAAAAGATCTATATCTTTTATTTTTTTAATACTCTGATCATGTAGACCCTCTTTATATACAGTATGAACATAAGGATCTATTCTCAATATTTCATCTTCATAAGTTTCTAGCATATCAGTAGAAACACTATTATTAACTATATAATTGTCAAATCCATCTAAGAAAAAAACAAAAGCCTTCTCCTTAGTGAATATTTTATAAAATAAGTTTAACAGTTTTTCAAGTTTATCAATTGCTAAAATTTCTTCAGCAATAATCTTTTCTACTGCTGTTTCATACTTACTGTTTATCTCAGACCATGCTTCAACACCTGTTTCAATGACTAAATTAGTTTTATTATCAAAATATCTATACAGTGTGGCTACTCCTACTTCAGACGTTTTAGCAATATCCGTCATATTTGTTTGATCAATGCCCATTTCGCTAAATACCCTCAAAGCTATACTTGATATTTCCTTTTTTTTAATACGTTTTCTCTCATTAATTATCATCTTATTCTTATCATTAAGATTCATTTTTGCCTCCTATGATTATATGCATAGTATAGTTCTCATCAGCCTTTAATTGATAAGGTTCATGCAAATGTGCTACACCAGGAAAATCACCACCGACTCCTTTTTGTTGACTATCTATATTTACAGTAATAAAATCTCTTATAGGTAAATCATGAATATGATTCGCTTCTTGTAAATCCTCTTGACTATAAGGCCATGCACTTAATCCAAATCCTTTTGTTGATAAATCCCTAAAGACAAGAATTTCTTCTCCCTTGGTAAATTCGAAATATCTTATATCACTTCTATATGCATTTTCCTGCGGACGCATGTAAGCATGAGGATATTTTTCTATTGAAGATTCATAGATACCAATTTTTGAACCGCTTTTCCGGTCACAATAATTCTCTTCTGGACCGCGACCATACCATCTATAGGTTGATAAATGATTTTTTAACTTAAACTGATATCCAAAGCGCACCAACTCTTTTTTCGCATAAGCTTCCATTTTTATTTCAATACCTGCTTTAGAATGGACGGTATATTTAATCTTATAATTCTTAAAACCATAAACCTTCAAGTTAAATTGAATAACTACTCGATCCTTAAAGATACTATACGAAAAATTTGCTACCTTATAATTTTCACTTGCTTTTCGCCACTTGTTTCCCATTAAAACTTTTTCGAGACTTGGTTTAAAATTTACATAGCCATAGTCATTATCGGTATATGCACGCCAAAAATTAAGACTAGATTCATTATACAACATATTCCCATATCCAAAATCTATTGATTTGATTTGTGCTGTCTGACGGTTTACTATCACTTCATAGTTAGAAGTTTTACATTTAATGAATCCATTATTTTCAATACATTGAATTCTTTCTTCAACTATTTGAATCTTCTTTGCTTCCTTATTTTTATAATGAAACTGCTCAAAAGCTATTTCATAATCTTTTTTTGCCCAAGGTTTATCTTCCTTAAGTCTAAATGAAAACTCTATGATTATTTCTTCATTATCTCTAAATGAAATATTATCTAAAGACAATTGAAACACTTTAGATTCTTTTGCACTAATCGATTCACAATCAATCTTTTCAGTCTTTAGTACTTTTCCATTAATAAGAATAACATAATAAATATCCAAAAAATCTAATGATATAAAATCATATTTATTAGTTACTTCAAATATTAATCCCTCTAAGTCGAGGGCTTTTACGCCTATATTCTGGTAGACTTTTTTTACTTCTGCTAATGAAGGATGTGGATTTCTTTCAGAATCAACAATACCATTCGCACAAAAATATCGGTGACTAATGGTTTCTCCAAAATCTCCACCATAAAGAAACTTTTTCTCACCATTTTCTATCTTTATTAAAGATTGATCCACAAAATCCCATATAAAACCACCGGCCATCTTTTCATACTTTTCAAAGACATCCATATACTCTTGGAAATTGCCTAATGAGTTTTCCATTGCATGAGCATATTCGCAAACAATAACTGGTTTATCTTTCATCCACTCAGGTTTAATTGGTTTATGGTCAGCTGCTAACTTATTCATAATATTATCAAATAAACTTATCTTCACTTCCTGATTCTTTCCAATCTTTTCTAACAACTCTATTGTTGGATACATTCTTGAAAGAACATCAGATACACTTAAATCATAATCGCCTTCATAATGAAATGGTCTTGTATTATCTATTCTCATAGCAGCTTTCTTCATGTGCATAAAATTTTCTCCATAACCAGCTTCATTTCCTAAAGACCACATAAATATGCAAGCATGATTTCTATCTCTTAACACCATTCGTTCCATTCGGTCAATAACAGCTTTTTTCCAAACTGGGTTGCTTCCTGGAATGTTTTTATTACGAACGCCATGACTTTCTACGTCTGCTTCATCCATTACGTAAAAACCCATTTCATCACATAGCGCATAAAATCTTAAGTCATTTGGGTAATGACTTGCGCGAATTGCATTTATATTATTCCTTTTCATTATAGTAAGATCTTGAACATAACGTTCATCTGGGACATGCCATCCCTCATATGGATCAAAATCATGGCGATTCACACCTTTTAAAAGGATTGGTCTTCCGTTAATTACTAGTTTAGAATCTACTATTTCCGTTTGTCTAAAACCGTAGCGAAAGTGTTTCACTTGAATTACATCACCTGTGACTTCTTTTAACTCTATCAATACATCATACAAATTGGGTGTTTCAGCACTCCATTTTTTTGGTTTATTAATCCACTCCTGAAAAAATATATCTGTTATACGCTCTTGAGAAACTTTAATTTCCTGAGAGAATAATAGTTCCTCTTCTATTTCATCTTTTATTGATACCTTTACTAATAGATTCTTTGAAATGTTAGAAGAAATCTCTAAATCCATTTCATAACAGGCATTTTTATATATTTTATCAAATTTGCATCTAGCAAAATAATCTTTAATGTAAGTGCCTGGTTCACTATAAATATAAACCGATCTAAAAATACCGCTTAAGAACCACATATCTTGATCTTCTAAGTATGTCCCATCTGAATATCGATATACTTCAACCGTTATTTGATTTTTGCCAGCATCTAGAAGTTCTGTTATTCTAAATTCTGATGGTGTCATAGATCCTTGAGAATATCCAACTTTCTTACCATTTAAGTATAAATTAAAAGCTGATTTAACACCTTCAAAATGTAAAAAATAATTTCTATTCTTATCATAAGATGGTATTTGAAAGTTTCTTCTATAAATACCAATCTCATTTAGATTTTCTCTTATTGAAGGGATCATTCTTTTACTTGTTTCAATGGCAGGTGGAAATGCAAAAGCTAAGTAATAGGGTTTTGAATAACCTTTTAATTGCCATAAACTCGGCACTTGTATTTCATTCCACTGAGTATCATCAAAATCCACATCATAAAAATTTTTAGGCAAATTATTCATTCCCATTTGATGATAAAATTTCCAGGTACCATTTAACATAGCTTTATATGGCGGTTGATTATTATTTTTTAAAGCATCTTCCTTCGAATCATAACCTAAAGAAATCGCGTGTCCTTCTTCTTTATTCTCTTTGATATACTCAGGATTTGTAAAAATATCTTGATTAATCATTTGATTTTCCCCTTTTTAAAAATTCCATTTCACCAACGACTGTTTTATAGACTTCTTCCGTTAACTCATAGTAAAAAAGTGGTAATAATGAGAAAACAGTAAATATGCCCGTATAGACTGTAAACAATCGATGGATTGATTCTAAGGTAGATAAACTCTGACTCTGATTGGCCACATAACCAATAATAGCTAAAGCATATGCTCCTAAGCTACCACCAACAGCTGAGGCTAGTTTCGTCTTAAATATATTTGTAGAAAATACCATGCCCTCTGCTCTATTCCCAGTTTTATACTCACCATACTCAACGCAATCAACTACCATTGAATTCAAAGCGATATTGTTTATTCCAAAAAAGAATGCCCCAATACTTGCCCATATGAACAAAGGTACGAGTGAGACATAACCTGTAAAGAACATGCCTATTGACGATAAAGAGTAAAATAATGCACCAATTATAGCAGCTTTTCTTTTACCAATTCTCTTAGAAACTATTGGAGAGACAATAGACCCAACAACAGTTATGATTAGATAGATACCACTAAAAACTGGAATCATAGATTCTTTCCCAAAGTTATACTTTAAGTAATAAAAAGCAAAACTAAATCTTAGATAATTCATTGTTTCAAGAACAAACAATGAATAAAGAGCCATTCTTAGTGGTTTATTTACTTTAAATAAGATCCAAACATCTTTAATCGTTTGCTTCTTGTCTCTTTTCACGTGAATTCTTTCCTTGACGTTTAGAAATGTAATCATCGTAAAACACACAGCAATGATAGAATAAATAATAGCAACAATTGTCCAATCACCCAAAAAACTTACTAATGGTAATGTTGTTAGATTAACGACTAAGAAGCCTACCATACTCATTGTTCTTGGTACCATTACAACTTTATTCCTTTCCACAGGATCAATTGTTAATGCAGCTGACATTGACCAATATGGTATATCCATAGCAGTAAAACTCATACCCCATAGTATGTATGTAATATATGCGTAAATCAACTTTAAATGCACTGGTAAGTCTGGATTTAAGAAACATAAAATAGTTGTACCTGCCATTATAAATGGTACAAATAATAAGTATGGTCTAAATTTACCCCATCTTGTTTCTGTATTATCTACAATAATTCCCATAATAGGATCGTTAAAACCATCCCAAACCCTTGCAACTAGAAATAATGTTCCAATGCTTGCGGCTTTTAATCCAAAACTTTCAGTATAGAATACAAGTAGATATGTTGAAATAAATGCATAAATAATATTGTTTCCTAAGCTACCCATACCATAAGCTAAAATAGTCGATCTTTTCAACGGCTCTAATTTCTTCAACTTATTTGCCCCCCCTTTTTTTCTCCAGCATGATAGAACATCTATCAACATGATATAGATTATATCATTAGTCTGAATATTCTGTCAATTGCTTTTGACAACTCATAATTTAATTGCATATATTAATAAATTGTAATACAATTAAAGGAGACGTTTAACTCTTTTTTATGATATAGGGGGCTATTATGAAAGTTGAATTTTATAAGTCAATTATTGATGCCATTCAAAATCCAATAATTATTCTCAATGAGACAGAAATATTTCATGCAAATACTAAAGCACTATTTATCTTCGGTGAAACAGATCTGATAGAATTAAAAAAATCTCATCGACTCAGTCATATTGTTCATGAATTAAAAAATCTTAAACGAAAAAATATATATCAAACATTTATTACTAATCATGATAAACGTTTAAAGTACGAAATCTCATTAGAGAACATCAGTACAGATGAAGACATTTCTTTTATACAGTTTAATCCAATCTATGATGATCATTTATTTAATGAACTTGTCTTATTAGAAGAACATAACAAGAAAATGTTTAATAATTCACCTGATGGTATATGTTTGATTAACAACGAAAATAGAATCGTTAGAATTAATAACGCCTTTGAAAAGCTATTTAACTATAAGCAAGCAGATATCATTGGTAAAGACATCGATGAACTAATTGTTCCCAAGGAAAAAATTAATGAAGTAAAGGATCTTTTTAGAAAATTGAATAATTCAGAAATTATAGATATGGAAGATATTAGGCTAACTAAGAATAATAACGAGTTAAATGTAAGGATTGTAAGTTATCCTATTGAAGTTGAAAGTGAAATCAGAGGTCATTATATAGTTTATAAAAACATTACTAAAGAGAAAAAATCTCAAGAGTTAATAGAAAGAAAAGACGAATTCTTAGATCAATTATTTAATCGTTCTTTATTTCCCATGGCAATACTCGACAGAAATGAAATTATTTTAGATATTAACGAAATGTTTGAAAAGATTTTTAAATATACTGCTCAAGAATCCATTGGCAAGAGTATTAATGATTTAATTGTGCCAGATAATAAAAAGGAAGAAATTGACTATTTCAAACAAACCATATATAACAGTAAACGATTAATGACTAAAACAGTTCGCACGGATAAATATGGAGAGCCTATAGCAGTAGAAGCAGTTGGCAATCCAGTAATTGTTAATAATAAGGTTATTGGTATGTTTGCCATGTACAAAGATATTCGAGAAGAAGTTAGTATTATTAATGAGTTAGAAAAGCAACATGCTTATTTTAAACAACTTTTTGATAAATCTCCTGATGCTATTGCATTATTGAATCAGACAAATGAAATCATTAATATCAATAAAAAGTTTGAAGAATTCTTTGAATATTCTTTAGAAGAAGTTAAAGGTAAAGACATTGATCTTTTTATCATCCCTAAAACAAGTCAGAAGAAGGCAAATGATCTCTCAGATAGCGTTATAAACAGTAGATGTACAGTTAATGTTGATGCCGTAAGAGTTAGTAAATCTGGTGTTTCAAAACCTGTAGAAATTCTTGCTTATCCAATTATCTTGAATAATAATAACTTTGGTGCATATGCAGTTTATAGGGATATATCTGATCGAAAAGAAAAGGAAGAGCGCATTAGCAAATTAGTTTATACTGACAACCTAACCAAAGCTTATAATCGACGGAAGTTTTATCATGTTATTGATCAAGAGATCAGTCGCTTTGAAAGATACAACACCCCTTTTTCTATAGTCATATTTGATCTAGATGATTTTAAGAAAATTAACGATGAGTACGGACATCTTGCTGGCGATTGTGTTTTAAAAAGCGTTTCAAATATTATTAATAAAAATATACGTAACAATGACTGGCTTTTCCGATGGGGTGGCGATGAGTTTATTGTATTATTTTCAAATGCAGAGCTTTCTATTGGTGAAGAGCTTTCAAAGAAACTTCAGGACTATATTTCTAACTATACATTTATTAAAGATATCAATGTAACCATCAGTTGCGGTGTAGCTACTTATATAGATAGTGTTGATGAGTTACTCTATTTAGCAGACCAACGAATGTACAAAAATAAACAAAGAAAAAAAGACCACTAGTTGTAGAATTTAGTGGTCTTTTATTATTATCATTAAATATCAAACTTAGAAGCATCTTCTTTTAACATTTTAGCAATATTGTTTAGTTCATTCGATAATCTTGCTAATTGCTCAATACTATTGGCTTGTTGGTCTATTGAAGCATTTACTTCTTCTGTAGCTGCAGCCGTTTCTTCGGATATAGCAGATATATTTTCCATTGATTCTATTACATCATTCTTTCCGCTATTGATAACATCAATACCATTCGCAACACTTTCAATTTGAGTTATAACAGAATTAATCAAATTATAGATCTCATCAAAGGCTTTTTCAACATTCATAACAGAAGATTCCTGCTCTTTAGAATTTTCTCTTACCTTTTTCATATCTCCCGTGGCTTGAATACTTCTACCCTTTATTTCTGCCATAATCTCTTCAATATTCTTAGTTGATTCAGAGGTTTCTTCAGCTAATTTTCTAATTTCATCTGCAACAACAGCAAATCCTCTACCATGCTCACCAGCTCTAGCCGCTTCAATGGAAGCATTTAATGCCAATAAGTTTGTCTGCTCTGCTATTTGAGAGATGGTTGCAGTAATGTCATCTACTTTAGAAGCATTCTTATTTAACTCTTCTACAACTGTTCCTATTTCGTTAACTGATGCATTTACATCTTTATTGACATCAACTAGATTCACCAATGTCTTTTTACTATTCTGATTAATATTTAATATGTTTTCTGTATTTTTAGTCATAACTTCACTTTGGTTCATTAAACTTTCAATCTCTTCACCAAAATTTCTTAATATTTCTACAGCGGATTCAACATCATGGGCTTGTTCTGTAGAACCTTTAGCAATTTCACCAATGGCTTGAGCTACACCCTCACCAATTTCTTTGTTCTCCATAGATGATTCATTTAATACTTGAGATGATTCAATTAGAGTACTTGAAGATTTTTGTAAGTTTTTAATTAATTCTCCAATACTTTTAACCATTTGGTTAAACCCGATCATAACACTCTTTATTTCATCACTTGCTTTTGATTCATCTACTTTTACAGTTAGATCTCCTGTTGCTAGCTTATTCATTTTTTCCTGTAATTCTTTAATTGGTTTTACTACAGCACCTGAATAGAAATAAGCTATTAGGGAACCTATAATAATAGCAAATATAGCAATAATCATTGTCATGTTTAACACTTTATTAGTGCTGTCAGTTATTTCTTTTTCTTCAAAACTAGCACCTAAAACCCAACCGGTTTTATCAAAAGTTACAATAGATGCTACTTTGTCTGCTCCATCGAAGTTATAACTGTATGTCCCTTCAACGCCATCAGCAATAATGTTACTTAAGTCACCAGCATCTACGTCTTCTCCAATCGTCTTCCCTAATAAATCATCAACGGGATGGGAGAGTGTTAAGCCATTTTTATCTGTCAAGAAAAGATAGCCTTCTTCTCCAACTTTCTTTGAGTTAAGACTGGCTTGAATAGTATCAAGTGTTAAATCTAATGCAACTACACCATAAAGTTCACCATCAACTTCAATTTTTTTTGCCAATGAAATAACAACTTCTCCTGATGTCGCATCAATATATGGCTCAGTATAAATGACTTCATCAGAGTCAATTGCTTTAGTATACCACGGCCTAATTCTAGGATCATAATCTTCTGGTAGCTCAACTACAGGGGCAATAATCATTTCACCTCTTGTTGTACCATAATAAACATTTTTAGTTTCAGGTAACTCTTTTGTTTTTTGGTCTAAATACTGTTGAATAAAGAAATTATTTCTTCCAAGTAAAGATTTCTCTGATTGCATATCTCGTATAGCATACTCATATTTCTCGAATGTAGCATTCATAAAATCTTTTGTTGCTTTAACATATTCTAGTGAACTTTCAGTGTATTGATTGTAGAGTTCATCAGAAGATATTTTATAACCCATATATCCTAATGTTACTACTGGCAATACAATAACCAAAACGAATACTAAAATTAACTTTCCTCGCATTTTTAATTTCATGATTACTCCTTCTCTATAATTCCCCAATAAAATCAAAACTTTATATCTACCTTACATTATACTAAAAAAAAGAGAAGTATTAAAGTTTTTTTACATTTTAGTCCTTTTATAGCCGCTAAATCAATCTTAATTTCGAAAACATATTATTTTAAAACTACTAATCATGAAAAAATTTATGAAAGTTTAAAAGAGCTTTAAAGCAAGCTCTAAAGTTACTATCTATTACAATCAGTTCAACATATACCTTAATAGATAAAAGAACGGCTTAAATAAGCCGTTCTTTCATATAATAACGTTAATCATTATGCACTAAACTCTCTTTCAAGTAATTCTTTAAGCTTTCCTTCTAATACATCCTCATCAATTCCTGAAATTTGAAATTCTAGACTTGTACCATTACCTGCACCCATACTTAAAATACTCATCATACTTTTCGCATTATACAAGCTTTCCGTTGTATCCTTCTTGATCATTACATCTGAATCATAAGTTTTTACAAGATTAACAAGCATACTTGCTGGTCTTGCATGTAATCCACCAGTCGTCTCTAAAGTTATGTTTATTTTTTTCATAGTTCCCTCCTAAAAATATTTTGAGTTTTCTAACAAGTAAGCTTCCGCTTCATTTGACCATAACCCATTATATGCGTCAATAATTTTACCTAACTCTCTTTCATATTCAGTTGAATTCTCATTATCACCTATGGTTGTAATATCCGTCAATGGCATTGAAATCTCTGGATAAATCAATTTTTTTCCGCCACCAAGTTTTGGTAAATTTAAGTTTGCTTCCTTAGCAGCTTCTAAACCACCAATGTGAGTAATCATTACTGCCGGGTTAATCAAGTTATCCTTCGTCATCTCTAGAGATTCTTTCATATCATCAGTTGATCCACCACTTGTCCCAACTATATGTGTTTGCATATAGTGAACATTATAGAAGTTTAATGATGCACTAAACTCTTGATCAACTGGCCCTGCAAAGAAGTTCAAACAACCATCTTTCCCAAGGAGTTGATCCCCTTGTTCAATCAAAGGCTTGACAGGTGTAAATGTAAAAACATCATCAAAACCTTTACCATCAGTTAAATTTCTCATTTCCTTTACAGGATTTTCCATCTCTGATGGATTGAAATATACTAGTTGAACACCTTTCTCTTTTGCCGATTCAATAGTAAGAATTTTTTCTGCTCTAGACAATCTACCTTCATCTAAGTCTGTCACTACTAATAATTTTGGCTTTCTTTCTCTATTAATTGCATAATCAATTGCGCCTAATCCCATAGGGCCTGCTGCTCCTAATAACGCAAGATTACCCCCTTCTTTTATATCCATGTCATGAACGTACTCTGCGAATCGAGTATGATAATTGGCATGAAAAGCTCCAATAATACATGACATAGGCTCTGCTAATGAAGCCTCAAAATAACCTTCACCATTATATTTTAACAAGCATCCAAGTTCCATTACTTCATTTGGAATAACAATATATGTTGCATTACCTCCAAAATATGGATATGAATAACCTGGTGAAAAAGGACTACCTTTGTAATTCAAAGCTGGTTGAATGGCATACTTATCGCCTGTTTTGAACTGATCTGACCATTTCTTTCCTACTTTAACAATTTCACCAGAAAATTCATGACCAGTAATAATTGGATTTACATGCACGTCATTTGGTACTCTTTTATGATCTGTTCCTTGAATAACTGCTTTATAACTTGACATACAAATACTATTTGAAACCACTCTTGCAAGTATTTCATCTGATTTAATCTCAGGTAACTCAAATGATTCTACTCTAACATCATTTTTTCCATACATTAAGACTGCTTTTGTCTTCATATTAACCTCCATTATTCATTAATTCTTCAATTATTTTTATATCTCCTGGTTGTGAACCTTCCGACATTATTGAAGCAGTTGATACTGCCGAAGCAAATTTTGCCATATTTTCAATTGTGTAGTTTTCATCTAAAGCGATTGCTAATGCTGCAACCATTGAATCTCCAGCACCAACTGTACTTTTTACATCAACCTTTTTTCCTTCTATTTTGTGAGTTTTATCTTGAGTAACGTAGATTGAACCTTGAGCACCTAGAGAAACAACAACTATTTCAACACCATTTTCAATTAATTTTTTAGCCGATGTAACAATTTCTTTTTCACTACTTATTTTTTCTACATTTAAAAGCTCTTCAAGTTCGTGGATATTTGGCTTGATCAGATAAGGTTTTGCTTCTAAACCCTTTACAAATAGCTCACCTGACGTATCTAAAATTGTTTTGCACTCAACATTTTCTATTATTTCTTGATATACATTTGATTGAAATCCTTTGGGTACACTACCGGATAAAACCAATATGTCATCTGGTTTTGCTAGCTCAACTATGGAGCGAATAATATTTTGCGATTCTTCCTCCGATAGTTCAAAACCCGGTTCATTAATATCAGTAAAGGTATTATTCTTTAGGTCAACTGCTTTTAAGTTAATTCGTACTTCGCCATCCACTTCAAACATCTTAAAATTAAACCCTTGATGGACTAGTGCATCTTTTATAAACCGACCATTTAATCCAGCAAGTATGCTTACACATAAATTATCCTTTTTTAAATTATTTAAATTTTGAGAAACATTTATTCCTTTTCCACCAATGTCTTTGCGTATACTTTTAATACGATTCACTTCATTGATTTGAAAGTTATCAATGTAAACGGTTTGATCAATGGCAGGATTCAATGTGACTGTTATGATCATAGTATTCTCCTTTTTTATTTGTTTAATAAATCAATAATAAATTCTTTATCTTTAGTTTTAATTAGTTTTTCTACCGTTGCTTCATCTTCCAATGAAATAGCAAGATTAGAAATTATTTCTAAATGCTCATCACCTTTGCCAGCGATGCCAATTACTAGATAGGCTGTATTGCCGTCACCATAATCGATACCATCTGGGTATTGAAGAAATACTATACCTGTTTTCTTAATTTCATTCTTTACTTCATTAACACCGTGAGGAATTGCTACGCCATTGCCAATATATGTTGTGGCAACTTCATCTCTTTGCATCATACCCTTGATATACCTATCTGTAATGTATCCATTTTCTTCAAGTAAATCACCTGCTCTATTGATTGCTTCTTCTTTACTCTCTCCAGATAACCCTAACAAAATATTTCTTTCACTTAAGATCGAATCTTCTTCAAAAACAACGTCTTCAGTCAATCGTGTCACTAAAGCACTTATTTTATCTGAATTGATAAAGTCTCTAATAAGAACTATTTCAGCTTCTGGCGCCTGTTTTCTTGCCCGTTCTCCTAATGATTCATGGGTCACAACTATATCTGCATCCCCAGGTATTTCATTAATTGCTTTATTAGTGACATATATATCTAAACCTGCTTTTTTAAACTTATTCTTAAGA
>Ga0102926_1000510_pt1 | contig 22432 bp, 24 predicted proteins | sample SalPonR1_A_D2_MG_FD_78173 | JGI IMG/M metagenome (GOLD analysis project Ga0102926, IMG submission 78173) | Salt pond soil microbial communities from South San Francisco under conditions of wetland restoration - Salt Pond MetaG R1_A_D2_MG | ecosystem: Environmental > Aquatic > Marine > Intertidal...
CCTCCCTATTTAAACAAAAAAACTCTACAACAAAAATGCTGTAGAGTCTCACTAAACTTCAAACTAACGAGTTATTTAAACCGGGAATTAATTTTCCGTAATGACGATTTAAATTCTGCAAATGAATCACAAACAGTTACTCCCTCTAATTAGGTACATTTTATGATTTCAAATTACTTTTGTCAATACAATAATGTATGAATTTTTCTTAATTTGTTAGAGTTATAAACTCTTTAATCTGTTCTTTTACTTGTGCTAAAGAACCTTCCCAAAAAGATTTGCTTTCTATATCAATACCAATTGATTTAGTTACTTCAACGACATCTTCTTTACCGGTTAGTTTTAATAGCTCATTATATTTCTCAATAAAAGCATCACCCTCATCAAGATATATATTATAAAGCCCAAGAGCAAAGAGCAAACCAAATGCATATGGGTAATTATAGAAATTGAATCCAGCCGAATAATAATGTGGTTTACACATCCACATGTAAGGATGCATTGCACTTTCAGACAGACTGTTACTATATGCCTTTTCCTGAGCATCAAGCATTAAGTCCTTCATTTCATCTACTGATAAAGCATACTCTTTTCTCTTATCAAATAGACTAGACTCAAATAAAAATCTTGAATATATATCTACAATTACCTGACTCGAATCTTGTAAACTTGATTCAATAATTGCAATTTTTTCTTCCTTAGTAGCATCTTTTAAGATTGCATTTTTAACTATAGTTTCGCAAAAAATAGAAGCCGTTTCAGCTAATGGCATTGGATAATCAGAATTAAGAATACTCTCTTCTTTCAGGGCATAACCATGATAACCATGACCCAACTCATGTGCTAGTGTCATTACATCGCTTAAGGAACCAGTAAAATTACTTAAAATCCTACTTTCTTTTATCGATTGTAAATTATAACAAAATGCGCCACCTCTTTTACCTTTCTTAGGAAAAGGATCAATCCAATCATTATCAAAGGCATTTTGTGCATAATCTCCCAAGGTCTTTGAGAAAGTAGTGAACTTATCAACAATAAAATCTCTTGCTTCATCGTAACTAAATTCTGTACCTATATCTCCTACTGGTGCAAAAAGATCATAAAATGGTAATTGATCATGACCTAATAATTTAGCTTTTCTTAAAAAATATCTTCTAAAATCAACCAAGGAATCTTCCATGGCAGATAACATCGCATCTAATGCTTTGCGACTCAGTCTAGATTTAAAAATACTCTCATCTAAAGGTGACTCGAACCCTCTCAATTCAGAGACTTCTAAAACTTCACCTTTTATACTGTTCAATGCACTTGAAGATACAATAGCCATTTTTTCATAAGCTGCTAGTTCAGCTTCATAAGCATTTTTTCTTACTTCAGGATCATCTTTATAAGCTAGATTTCTTACGGCAGGTAAAGGCATCTCTTTAACCTCACCATTAATCTCAACAGGAACATCTAATTGAGACAGTACTTGGTCTTGTAAAGTGGACCAACTAGAAGATCCTGTCTGTCTTAATTTTGATAAAAGAATTTCTTCTTTTTCACTTAATTTATACTGTTGTTTTATTTTTATACGATTTAATAGATACTTATGCTCATTAAGTAATTTATCAGATGCAATAAGCTCTTCTAAATGATCAATTTCTGATAACCACTTTTCAAATCGTACATCAGCACTTGTAAAATCTGATTGGATTTTTTTTAACTTATCCATATATTTTAAAGCTTCTTTATTACCTGTATCAACAGAAAAAGATAAATTTGAAAAAGCAAACAATTTTTCAAATCTTACAGTATTAATTTTTTTAAATGTTAAATATTCAATTAAAAACTTCTTTGCATTGTCATGATATAAACCATCTACAAATGCATCATATGCATCAACACTTTTTTCTAGTGCTTCAAAATCCTCTATGAATGCTTCAGAACTAAAGGATTCATATAACTCATTTAAACTCCAACTTCTACTTTCCATTTTAATCCCCCTATTATAGTTAAACTAATTCATAATGTCTAAATATATAATACAATTATTAAATGCCCTTTGTCAATGTAGGTTAACTATTCATCTGATAAAGACTTACTAAATATTTTTCGAAAAAGTAACATCTCTGGTCCATCTTCTGCCTTAGGCATCAACTCATTTACATATCCCAAGTGTAGAAAGTCATTTTTTAAAAGTAATTGAATAGATGCCTCATGTTTCTCATGAGTAATGGCATTAATTGCTTTTAAATTCAATCTAGTTTCCGCAAAATTTAAAATGCTTTGTAATGCTTCATGGGCATACCCTTTCTTCTGGTATAAGGGTAATAACTCATAACCTATTTCCGCACTTTGATTCTCTTTGGAAAAAGACCACAAGCAAATCGTTCCAACCTTCGTTAGAGAATTTTTTGTCTCAATCACCCATAAAAATACATTACCGTTACCAATATCTTCTGATACATTTTTGATAAATGACTCTGCTCTTTGAATATTTTCATAAGGTTTTATTTCAACAAATTTCATATTCTTGTCATTAGATCTTAAATTATAGATAAATAATGCATCATTCATTCTAATTTTTCGAATGATCAATCGATTAGTTGTGAGTATTATTAGTTTTTTATTAATATCATTCATGTTTTTTCCTTTCTCATTCTTCATAAAGATAACGTTTTCTAAAAATAGATACCGTTTTCATGAAACTTGCAACCGTTTCCACATTGCTTTTTTTTAAATATAGTGTATCATCAAATTAAGTAAAAGAAACATAAATAAAAAATTAAGGAGAGATAATATGAAAAAAGTAATTAAACTAAAAAGTACTATCGAGGGTATCGGTTTAGATTTTTACTCAGACCAAGATATTCGAACATTCAAAGAAGTAAAAGAAGAAGTTAAAGATCATAACTTAAAACTGGATGAGACACGTGTACGATGGGATGTTGAAAACCACAAAATTGTGTACCCAAATAAAGAAGTTAATAAGATTTTCAAAGATGTTTACATTGAGTTAAAGCATTAAAAATGAGAAATATCATTAAATACAACGAAAAATATGAGTGAAAAAGGACTGTATTCAATAAAAAAGAATCCAGTCCTTTTTTAATACAGATTTTTAATATTGCTCATTTCGATAGATGTAAATCTAACCATTTGACAGTCAAATCAATCACTTCATTCCATTTTGAACGTAGCCCATGTCTACCTTCTTCAATAATTTCTAGTGTTGAACTTTCTGATAAAAATTGCATCCCTTTCTTTGATCTTTCCAATAGCATTAACTCTTCTTCATCCTGTTGGTTATTACCATGTATGATAAGCACTGGACATTTTACTTTTGATAATAGAGTTTCCTGATGGATCGATTCAAAGTCTTTTAATGTTTGTTGAGTTATTAAATGTGATTCCTTTTCATTTGTATAAAAATAACCCTTTGTTTCTAAATCATTCATTTCATCTGGACTAAAATAATCATCCCACTGATAAAACATCCTATCCGTTAATGCACCGGATAGAATCATTGTATCAATTCTATAATCATAACTCTTTAAACAAGAAAGACTACCAAAACTATTGCCAAAAAGTGCAATTTTTAAATATTCTTTTGAACTAACGAAGTTTATTGCATATTTTAAGTCATCCAATTGATTTTCTATAGTTAAGGGACCAGGAGCACTTTCCCCAGAACCCGTAAAATCAATAGCTAATGCATCATAACCTGCATTATTAAGCTTCTCTGAAAGAAGGTCAAACCTACCATTAGATGACTTGTCATTTGTGAAGCCATGAGCTAAAATTACAATTTCATTTGATTGAACTGTATAATAGTTTCCTACTATTTTTAAACCTTTAGAATTCACAAGATGTATTCTCTTCAATTAAAACACTCCATTCTATTATATATATTGATCAATAAAGGAATATATTCCTCTCTCATTCTTATCCCAATTTATTTTTGAGTTTTCTTTTTTAATTTTTACCATATCTAGTAAGGCAAAACACTCTAGAGCTAGTTTTTGAAGATGTTCATAAAAAGTTATCAATCCATCATATTCTTTTAAAGAATTCTCTTTTCCATAAGCCTGATTCGTTACATAGTCTTCAACAAAATTATACCATTCTTTCGATCGATTCTGTTTAATGAAATCAAAGTTTTCTTTAATATTTTTGGGTTCTAAAAATATCATGATGGGATTCAATGGTTTCACAATTCTAGATAAGTTTTTAATATGTTCATTTATCAAATATTCTGATTGATTATGATAAGCCAGCATCGTCGTTAATGGATTTTGCATGAAGCAACATTCCAAAATATAAACACAGGATTCATTTTCTGAAGTTTTTACAAACCGCTTCCATTTATCTTTTGTTACCTGAATGAATTTTTGAATTGGTAAAGAGTATACATCATTGGACATTAACGCTTTTAAGAAGGGTTTATTGTCATTATAAATTTTATTCTTACGAATCATTCCATAATTAATAAAATAATCTGTGTCTTTAATATCAATGAAATCTTTAATCCTTTCTTCTTCAATTTTGAACTTTTTAATTAAATGATCATACTGTTCTTTATCAAAATATGCAACACACTCATAATCAGCCGGATGATTAAAATCACCTTCTAAATATAGTTTTGATTGTACATTTTGTTTGTCTAAATATTCTTTTATTTTTTTAGCCATTGTTGTTTTACCAACACCTGGAATACCTTCTACTAATACTAGTTGACTATTCATAGAATCTCCCTTCATTTTAACTTTAATCTAGATCAATGTGATTATTTATTAACCACTCATCTAATCCTTTTTTTGTAAAAATATAATTTCCTTCAAGTTTTAAAAAAGGTATCCCAATACTTGTTGTTTCAATTGTCTTTTCAAGAGAAATTGTTGTGACACCTAAATAATCAGCGGCTTCTTCTAGACTTAGTATATTATCTTTCTCATTTTTCATCTCTATACTCAATGCTTGATTAGACACATTATTAATGGTTACTGATAAAATCAAAGAGCTTAAAATTATAGAAAATGATAAAAAAATTAATACAACGATGACTTTGTTTTCTTTACTCATTTCTCCTCCTTCATTAACTATTTGTCATTTAAAACTAGAATTCTATTTAGTTTTCGGGCAAAAAAATAAGCTATTTTTTAGATAGCTATATTATACCTTAAAATTTGGCTTACCTTCAGAATCTAATTTTGGGTAGACAACTTTAAATATTTCACAAACAACAAGCATTTCTTCTGAAAACTCTTTTTCAGTTGATACTAACTCTTTTTCAAAAGCAATTTTATGAACTCTTTTCCAATAGTCAAGGGACCCGTCACCTTCACCTTCTATTTGAGCAAAGGCTTCTGTAACATTATTAAAAGAAGTAATTTCAACACCAACGGTTTTAATAATACATTGGGCAACTCCTGCCCAATTAGTGATTATATTGTATTGACCGACTTTAGGTAATGGTTCATTTTCTAACTGATAAGAATAGTATAATGAAGTTGTACCCCGCTTAACACCTTTTTTCACTAATTCTGCTAATTCATTTGCATTCTTTTCATCCATGCAAAAATGCCAAGCTTCATATGTCTTATCTAATGATTGAATTGATTCATCTATACTTTCTATATAGGATTGCCACATTTTTTCTACTGAATTATGTTGTTTTTTCATGTTAACTCCTTCTAACAAGTAACCTAATAATAATGTTTAATTTCTTGGAATAACTCGGATGTCATCTAAAGCTAGAATTCTAAAATTAATTTCACCTTTAGCGTTCTTTCCCACAACTTTTATTCTATTACGTTCTTTTTTTAACGAAACCTTTACTTTGTCTTCTCCACTGCCTTCAAAAATTGTTTGAACTATATCATCCGGTTGGATTATTACTAATTTCAATTTTCCTTTTTTAACTTGTGAAAAGTAGTCAACTAAGATACTTGTTTCATCATCACTTTTAATCTCCCAAAGCGTTTCCATTCCACTCAAATGAAATGATGGTTTTGTTTCATTATTTTTGTTTTTACCTATTCGGTTTCTATATGCGTAAGAATCAGCTATCGATGTAATTATATTGTTATTGTCGTAAATATCATCATACGTGTTATTAGAAAACATAATTTGAAAGAATAAACCACTTACAATGAATGAAATTATTATTAATACAATGACACCTTTTTTCATAACTCAACACCTATCTTGATCTATTGATTGTTCATTAATTTATTATGGGAAGGATATTTATTAAATAAATAAGATCCAAATAAATTGCAAATAGAGTGTACTTATAGTGAAATACAATTAAAATTGAGTAAAGGTGTTTGCAATTTACCAGTTATTATTCTATAAAAAATATCCTATATTGTTTTCATTTAATCATTTGAAAACTTTCCCTAACCAGGTGAATATTTTTTAATAATATTCACATCTGCCTTTTTATAATATTATAAAACACTTGTAAAGTCAATGAATTTATTTGTATACAACTTCAAAAACTTCACAAATTACTGGCATTTTTGATGTAAATTTTTTACCAATACGTCTACATTCTTTTTTATAATATTCTAAATGTACTTTTTGCCAATACTCAAGACTTCCATCCCCTTCCCCTTCAATGACTGCAAAGGCTTCAGTTACTTCATCATAAGGCACTATATCGATTTTTGTCGTTTGGATAATGCACTTCGCTTGACCTGCCCAGTCAGTAATAATACTAAAATCCCCTACTTTGGGTATTACACCATGGTCATAGGTTTCTACCCACAAGGAGGCGGCTGTTGCTCTTTTTTTACCTGTCAATACTAAGTTTGCTAGATTGTCTGCACCTTCCTTTGTTATTTCAAAGTGCCAAGATGAAAATGCTTTTTCTGTACTTTCTACATTTTCTCCAATTGAACTTAAAAATAAACGCCACATTTTCATAACTGATTCATGAACATCTTTCAATTGAACCTTCCTTTCTTAATTAGTAAAACTATTGAATTATACTTTTTCGTAATATTCTTTTTCTGTAAGCTTATAATACCAAGTTTCTACTACTTTATTATCTAATAGACAGAGTGTTTCTTTCTTTTTAAAATGAAAGATAAAACCACATTTTTCATTCACACGTTTAGATTTTAAGTTATCACTATAATGTCCACACCAAATCAGATCTAAATTAAGTTCTTCGAAACCATGTCTTATAAGTCGTTGGGTTGCCTCAGGTACATATCCATTTCCCCAGTAATTAGGGTTCAAAACATAGCCAATTTCTCTTTGTTTCAAATGTTCTAAACTTTCATCTGGTTGGCGATTATGTATACCTATACCACCAATTACTTTGCTTTCACTCTTAAGCTCAATAGCATATACACATTCACCAGCGATAAACTGTAGGATGATTTTCTCACTTTCTCCAATTGAATGATGGGGTGGCCAGCCAGCATTAGGACCGACTAAATCATTTTTGGCATATTCATACAAGTCCTCGGCATCTGATAACTTCCAAGGTCTTAGTATTAATCGTTCAGTTTCTAATTTCTTCATTATTTCACCTCATTTACATTCTTATTATAAAAATTATATCATACTTTTTTTCTCTAAGAAGCTTAAAATTCTTAATCAATATTTACTCTTGACAATGATGTCTGCAGATGCTACATTTTATTATATGCAGATAATTGAAAGGAGATCTATGGATTTGTTTAAGTTTAATGGTCAAATAAAACGCTTTAATACTTTAAAAGAAGGTTTAAGACATATAAATATTAGTGGGAATGATTTAATCTTTACTAGTCAACGGGTATCTGATAAACACTTACATGATTTATATGATTGCCATATATTATGTCATGATAATTATGGTCTAGGTGAACCCAGTGATAAAAAAATAGATGCTATTAATTTGGATTTAAGAAACATATCATTTCAACGAATGATTGCTATCGGCGGCGGTTCCGTACTAGATATAGCTAAGATCTTAGCGCTAAAAGGTAATCATCAAACAATTGATTTTTTCCAAAATAAAGTACCAATAGAAAACCAACACCCAATAATTGCCATCCCAACTACTTGCGGTACCGGTAGTGAAGTAACGAGTATATCTATTGCTTTCATTGAATCGCTGAAGACAAAAATGGGTTTAAACCATCCAGCATTATATCCAGAAACGGCTCTCTTAATCCCAGAATTATTAGATGACATACCATATGATATATATATGTTTAGTGCAATTGATGCACTGATTCATGGTATAGAGGCCTTTTTATCGCCTAATAGTACTATTTACACTGATCTATATGCCGAAAAAGCCATAGAGAAAATTTTAATTACTTTTAATACTTTATCTGGGGATACCAGTAATCGTCAATTACTAAATGTATCAGAAGTATTAATGGCAAGTAATCTGGCGGGTTTAGCCTTTGGAAATTCAGGTGTCGGAGCAGTTCATGCCTTAAGTTATCCATTAGGCGGAAAGTACCATGTTCCCCATGGAGAAAGTAACTACTTATTTTTAAATGATGTACTCATGACATACAAAAAAATTAACCCTATGGGGAAGATCACTTCCTTAGAGATGGTAATCAGCGACGCATTAAATTGCTCAATCCATGAGAGTTTAAAAAAGCTTGATGAGTTACTCCGCCAATTAATTGAAAAACAACCGTTAAAAAGTTATGGTATGAACTCTCAAGAGATTTCAAGTTTCAGTACACTCGTAATTGAAACCCAACAACGATTGCTTAAAAATAACTATGCGGAACTTTCGGTTACGGATCTTGAAAAAATATATAAAAATTTATTTTAAAAAAATAGTCAACAGGAATCATAGGTTATGATCTTTGTTGACTATTATACTTTCTATGATATTTATAATTGATTCATTAATCTAAAGAACTTATCTTTGAAGGCATTAACATTTAAAGCCGTTGAAATATAAATATTTTTGCCTTGTCCTAGTCTGCCACTAAAATCACATAGAGTCATACCATAGGTATATTCTCCAGTTCTTTCAACAGTCACATATTCTTTTCTAGTTTCTACTAGGGTACTATCTAAAAAATAAAGAATCGTAAGAGGATCATGCATCAAGCAACTGTATGTTCCATTACCTAAAAAATAACGATCCATATAGTTTTCTGTTAAACCTGTTACGATTTCTCTTACTCCTAAATCTTTAATATTTTCTAGCTCATCTTTGTTAATTAATGCATCTCTTGTAACATCTAAACTTAATAGAGTAAAATGCTCAATCCCCGCATGAAATACATCATAAGCGGCTTCAGGATCTGTCACAATATTAAACTCACCTACAAGTGTTGCATTACCTTTTAAGTTAATAGCACCGCCCATAGCAATTAGATTTTTAATTTTACCTTGTAAATTTGGCTTCTTCTTTAACAACTTAGCAATGTTCGTTTCAGGTCCAGTCATAATGATGGTTAACGCATCTTCATAAGTGTTGATTGATTCTTCTAAAAAATCAAATGCACACCCATCACTTGTTGAACACACCATTACTTCTGCCAATTGTCCTGATAAACCATCTTTCCCATGAATATGGGAAGCATCAACTAATGCTCTTTTCATTGGTTCAGCTGATCCTCGATAAACTCTAATGTCTTCTCTGCCTAGAACTTTCAATATTTTTTTTGTATTAATGATTCCTTGATCAACATGAATATTGCCACTAGTAACGGTAATGCCTAGTATTTCAATTTCTTTACTTGCGACAGCTAACATAATTGCAATGGCATCATCAATACCTGTATCAACATCTAATATAATTTTTTTCATGATTTTCCTTTCACTGGATTAGTCTTTACTTAAACAATTTTTTAATTTCAGGATTTGTGAACATTTGAATCTCAAAATCATAACCACCAGGGCCTTTAAAGAAAAATGATTTAACACCAATATCTTCAAAAACTTTAATCTCACTTAACTCATCTAAGCCATATGTCTTTAAGCGATTATAATAAGGTTCTACTGAGTCGACGGTTAGACTTATAAGTGTACCACCTTTGTACTGAGTATCTACTGACCCCTTTTCTCGATCAACTACACCTAAATAAGCATTAGTCGATACTTGATAAACAGTTGCCCAACTGGGTTTAAAAACAGCTTTTAACTTAAGCACTTCTTCAAAAAATTCTGAAGCTTTTTTAGTATCTTCAATATATAAAAACGTCATCATGGACTCATACATTATTTACCTCACAATCTATAATTATTTTAAATACTTCAATGAAAATTCTTCTCCACTTATTTTCTTGAACAAATCTTCATAGGGCAATCGACCACTAGGATCTATAATTGATTCTTTTATAAACTTACCAAATTCAATTGGTTTCTCAGAAACCTTTTCAATATCATGTTTTTCAGCAAAAACACTTTTTAACATTTCACAAGTGATATCACCCATAAAGTAGTTATGCAAATAAATCGGATGGGTTGTATAATGAATACGCATAGCCCAAGGTGGATTGTCAGATATTTTCTCTTCAGCAAATAATTCATTGGTTAATTCATTATAAGACCGATTAATGTCTTCTAATGAATTGATCTCTTTTAGATATAAATTTTGATCAAATAAAATATTATGGATCGCTCGAACACTTTGGATTTTCCACCACTCCTTCAAAGCTTCAAATTCTTTTTTAACTTTTTCTTTTTCAAAGAAATTTTCATAAAAAATTTCTTCTAATATAAAACTGCCAAAAAGATTAGCTATTCCCTCAGATATAATGCCACTGACACCATAGTTTAAGATTTCATCCGGTTTTAATAAAAAAGAATGTAATCCATGACCTGTTTCATGCAATAGTACACCATAATCACTGTAGCGATCTTTAACATTTGCTAGAATTCTTGAATCTTCTCCATGCTTAATAGGAAAATTATAACCCCATTCTGATTTGTTTTCTCTGGGAAAGACATCATAAGTTATATTGTAATCATCTAAGTCAAATCCAAATTTTATAAATAAGTTTTTAAGATGCTTATAAAAATCTAATACATCCACTTGTTCATAAAAGGTAGGAGCAATTTTTTTAACAATATATGAGTGATCCCAAGGTTTTAGTTCTTCTTTATCAAGATATTTTCTTGCATATTCATTCTCTTTCTTTTTTACGCGACCAAATAATTCATGTACCTCATCAATCCATCCATTAAATAATTCAGAACTTAACTCATCTTCATTAAGTTTTAACTGAACAAAGTCATCAAAACCTTCTAAAATAGCTAACTTTTTCCTTAGATTGATAAGTTTAATAAAACCTGCTTCTACTAATGGCTTATTTAATTGATTCCTTGCCATAAAAGCTTTTCGTCTACGATTCTCATCCGCATCTTCCGAAATGATTTTTCTTAACTCAATGGATGTTATCTTTTCACCTTCAAAAGTGCATCTAAAGGCGTTTAATATTTTTGACAACTCCGTTGTTAAAGCTTTTATTTCTAGTTTTAATTGATTGATTTCATCAGACTTATGGTAGGGTTTTAAGTGCTTATATAATAATTCTATCCTTCTTTCATTGAGAACACCGTGTTCTTTTTCCCGTTCAGATAATATGGTATTAAAGTTATTTTTATCTTTTACAACCGATAATATTTCTTGATAACCTTCTTTTACGCCTAGATCCAAACCTGTTGTAAATTGAACCCAAGATAACTGACTATAATGAGTATATTTTTCGTTAAGCTTTTTTGCAATGTTTTTTACTTGATTCATTATTCCCCCTTGAACAGTATCCATTTTTTTATCATGGCTTTACGTTTATAATATATTATCAAAAAATCTGAGTCAATTATTATTTGTCATTGTACTTCTCTAAAATCATATAAGACCATTCTATTTCTTTGAAAGTAAAATATGTTAAGAGGCTTCGAGTTTTTTTAACCACATGGAACCCTAAGTTTTTATAAAGCTTAATTGCTCTAATGTTTTTACTTGACACATATAAAGTCAAGTATTGCTTGTTTAAACGATTAAAGGTTATTTCACAGCTATTCGTTATTAATTTCTTACCAATACCTTTACTACGATGTTCTTTTTTAACAGCTATAAAATCAATGTAGCATGCATTATTTTTTTCCTCTTCCTTTAATAACGACGTTCCTAGCCCTAATTTAACAGTATTGAATAGGCCATATTTTTTAACGAGTTCATTAAATGACAACATTTTTTTGTTTTGTAGTATTTTAATCTTATTACATTTAAGTGATAAAATCCCTACTACTTCATTTTTTATCGTTGCAATTATAATATTATTAGGTTCTACAATATCAATAAAGCTTGAGTCAATAATATAATCTCTTAGCTCTTCTCTATTAAGAGTTGATAGTCGGCTAAACTTACTGTCAAAAGCATCAACTAAGATTGATGCAATTGGTAGAAGATCATCATTTTGAAATGTTCTTAAATTTATATCATTTGATGTCATTCTTTACTCCTTTCTACTCTTTCAGTTCTATAATAAAGCTTTTCTCTTTAAAATAAGCCATTTTACTATTGATTCGGAATACTTTGGATAGTCTCGCCATGACTAACACTAAACTGTCCACGTATGATCACTGAATCATTTAAATCAATCCCTCTTAAAATTTCAGTTTTATCCCCTTTATTTTCACCGGTAACTACTAGTTTTTTAATAACCCTTTCATCTTCTACTACAAAGACATATGTTTCATTGTTGTAACTTATGATAGATCGATCTTCAACTACAAGGGCATTGCTGTTTTGATAGACTGGAATATTGATAATTGCTGCCATACCATGATTTAAAATCATAGTTGTATTTAGTTTTACTACAACAGGATAGAACAGTCCACTTTCATCTATTATATTTATTTTATGAACTCGTCCATGCAGCGATTTATCATCGATTATAACTTCTACTTCTTTACCAACTTTCACTTGGCTTAAGTACTTTTCTGTTACATAAAATAGTACTTCCGTTTTCCCTTGCTTTTCAATCCTTAAATAATCAGAATTAGTTGTATAACTTTGCGGTTCTATTGTTAACCCCTTAATGATACCATTGACAGATGACTTTAAAAGACTCATTTCTTCAATGTTACTTTTCCCTTTGATTAATTTACGCTTTTGTTTTTTCAATTGCTCTAATTTGTCTAGATACTGAACTAACTCATTATTTATATTGATCACTTCTTGTTTGGCTACTACAGCTTGCTGATAAAGTTTTTCTATTTTTATCTTATCTTGTAAAATTTGATTGTATGTTATTTCCACTTCACTAATAGCAGTTTCAAGTTGACTGATTTGATAATTAATCGTGTCCTCTTCTCCTAATGTACTTAGCTTTAATAAAGGATCTCCTATTTTTACTACATCTCCCACTTGAACAAAAACTGTTCTTACTTTACCTTGCATAACACTTGCATCGAGTATTTCATATTGCTTTCTCACCCGGCCATTAATAGTAATCATTGATTTAATTTCTTCAACTGTTGGGTTGACGGTATGAACTCTTTTTAGCTCTTTCTTTTCTTTAGTTAACTCATCTACGTCTGTTATAAATATATAACCAATGATAAACACTAGTATCAAAAGAACTATAGTCACTATTATTTTTTTATGCATCTTCTCCCACCTCTTTATAATTTGTTTTACGAATCCTTTCAATTACTGTTTCAATAGTAATTAGAGTTACTGGCACCACAATTAAAGTTAACACTGTTGAAAAAATTAATCCAAAGACAATTGCGTATGCCATACTAGAATAATCTTCATTGTAGAAGGCTAAAGGCAATACGCCTGCAATAGTCGTTAATGATGTGGCAATAATAGGAACAAATCTTGATTTAACTCCTTCAATTATTGAATCAATAGGATTTATTTGATTCTGATCCCGCAACATATTAATATAGTCTATTAGTACGATAGCATCATTTACAGCAATTCCAACTAAAGCAACAATACCAAGAAAAGATAGCGTTGAAAAAGTTAGATCAAAGGCAACAAAACCTAATACTACCCCAATTATGGCGTATGGTATACTTAGAATTATTGCAAATGGTTGCATATATGAATTAAACTGTAGGACCAATACTATATATACTAATATTCCTGCAATAAGCATCTTTTCAAATAAATCAGTAAATATTTCATCCATTTCCTTAGACTCTCCGCTTAACTGGTAATCAATTGTCCCTGGTAAAATATCATTTTCATCTATCGTCTCTATTAATGTATTCATTATTATGTTAGTGTTTCCTTGTGAAGTTTTATCCGATAAAATCTCTATTGTTTTTTTACCATTATAGTGTTTCAATTCGCTATTGAACCGCGATTCTTTGATATCAACTAACTCTATCAACGGGACACTATTGCCTTCATTGTTTGTAACCATAATATGCTTTAGACTATTTTTATCTTGATATGGTATTTCATATTTAAGAACTGTTTTAATTGTAGTGTTCTCTTTTTCGATTCTCATAATTTCTACTCCCGTTGTTAAGTATTGTAGTTTAAGCATCACTTCAACAGGATTCACTTTGAAAATACCACATTTATTATTATCAATACTTATATCAAAAGTTGGACGACTTAGTTTAAAATCAATCCTTGGATTGACAGCGCCTTCAATCGTTTTGAGGGTATCGACAATAGTATTTCCATATTTGATTAAGTCATCTTGGCTATCACCTAAAAGGCGTAGACGAATAGGACTACCACTACTGCCTTCCCCATCAGATGAGAACCTACCGTTAACATCTGGTATTTCACTAATCAACTGGTTAAAATCTTTAATAATTTCTTTCGAATGCCTCCTTCGCTCTTTCTTGTTAACCAGTTCAATGATATAATTTATTTTCGAATTTAGATAATAGTAGTTTATTTTATTGACATAACCACTTTCTATTAAGCCATTATTAATAGTATTAGATACTTGTCTTGAATCTTTCATAACCGAACCATTTGGTAATTCTACAGTGCCTAAAAAGTTAATGTCATCACTCTCTGGCATGGCTTCCTTTTTTATAGCGTCAGAAAATAATAACCCAAGACTTGCCATAAATAATGTCATCGTTATAATTAGAACCATGATACGTTTTATTTTCGAATGCATCACTGGTGTAATAAAATCCTCAAAGCCTTTAATAAAATCAATTGATTGCTTATTGAATATTTTAATATAGCCTAGAAAAAAAACAACCAATCCTACAATATAAGAGAGAGATGTCCATTGGTAGTGATCGGACATAGCATACATTGATAAAAGTGTTATAGATATCAAAGTTAATTTCTTATATCGACTTTTATTTTCGTGTTTTATCAATTGTGAGGCAAGTATCGGAGTAATTGTTATAGAAGTAATAAATGAAATACTCATAGCAATAATCGCTGCTAAAGGGATTTCTCTAATTAAACTACCAATATCTCCCTTCATTAATACAAGGGGCAATAAGGCTAAAACAGTTGTTATAGTAGATGCCAATATAGCGGGTGCCACCCTACTGGTAGAATCTACTACGATTGCATGAATAGACATATCTCTATTCTCTTTTTTCTTCTCATCAATCATTTCTATGACAACTATAGCGTTATCCACTAGCATGCCCAAAGCAATAATCAATCCCATGATACTGAAAATATTTAAAGTGATATCAAAAGTATCAAAGAGTAAAAATGTACTGATGAGTGTAATAGGAATAACTGTTGATGCGATAAGAGCTTCTCGCATACCAATAAAAAAGAAGAGTACTACAATAACCGATAATAATCCTCCTAGAGCATTAGTAATTACATCGCTAATACTCTTTGAAATGTATTTAGCCAAATCAAGAGAAGTATCTAATTTAATACCGTAATCATTTGATGAATTATAATTATCAATAAACTCATGTACTTTAGTGTTAATTGTTACAGTATCTGCATTCCTTTTCTTAAATACTGATATTAAAACTGTAGGTATACTATCCCTTTTATCGACTTTAAATGATTCAACTCTTTTACTTCGCACTAACTTAACTTCACATAAATCTCTAATGTAAAGCGGTTTATCATCATAGAATCTTACAATTATATTTTCAATATCTTCTATGCCTTCAATAGTACCAGATACCTGAAAGTTATAGCTGTTTCCACTTATTTCAGCACTACCAATCGGTAGCCTTTCATTGTTTGCCTTAATAACTGCAATTATTTCACTTTCAGAAATACCAAATTTGTTTAGATTATTAATATTCGGTGTGATTTGAATTTTATTAGTTATCAATCCATTTGCTTCTACCTTAGAAACGCCAGAAATTGAATTAATGTTTCTTTCAATTGTTTTATAAACTTTCATTTGCTCTTTATAAGGCAAATTATTTTCAAGTTCAATCATAATAATAGGAAAATTATTTATGTCATATTCTTCTACAATTGATTTCTTGGATTTTTCAGGTAGTAAGTAATTTATATTGTCAATTTTGGTTTGAATTGTACGTATTTTATCTTCAATACTTACCTCTTCATCAAATTTGAGAATTACTAAACTACTCCCATAGGAAGAACTAGAATTAATTTCAATCAAATCCCCTAAATCGTTTAATTCTTCTTCTAACTTATTCGTCAAGTCTTTTTCAATTGTTTTAGGACTAGCCCCAATCATTTCTGTATAAATACTTACATATGGAAAGTCCGCTTGTGGTAACAGTGATTTGGTAATGGTACTGTAATTTAAATATCCCAAAATTATTATCACTCCAATCAATAAATAGATTGCCTTTCTTTTACTTATTATTTCCTTTATAAATTTCTTTATAACCATTAGTAACCTCCATTACTTTTATTCTATATTTTAATAGTAAGCTATAGAGTTACTCTAAGGTCAAATATTATATATTAAAAAATCCCTATAGTTTCCTATAGAGATTTGTCTTGCATAATTTCTATTTATTTGTCCTTTTTAATCATAATGATTAAACACGTCTAATGGAATAATTTATCCTTTAAATATTGCTATTACTACAAAGTTTATAATGCTCTAATTTGTCAATATTTGCCACACCTTCTAGAATGCAATGATTCTCTGTTTATGACATGATGCTCTCCCATAATACCCTTCTTTTAATTTCTATATATCTATAAAACATACAGTTGTCATATATACTTTCCTTTCTCAATTTATACTACTAACACTTTTATTTTTATCCTTCTGACAACTATCCTTACATAAGAGGGCATCTTATTCGTGTACTACTTTAACTTAATCTGATATTCATGTACTAGTTGATGCAGATCTTCATAATAGAAATTTAACATATTACGTTCTGATAAGTATAATGTAGCCTCCGTTTTTAACTTATTATCTTTTATATACTTCACAAATGCGTCATATGCTTTATTAAATGTCTCATTTACTTCTGCTTTAAAACGATAACATATATACTCACCTGAAGGAATTTCAACGACTTCTTTTCCAGAATAAGTATCCTCTACTTCCATATAATAAGTAATTCTTTTTAGATCTAAAATACATATAATATTTACTGGATCCTTACTTTTTACAGTATAATCCAAATTGGAAATAAATGCATATATCTCTGTTTCCTTTAGATTTTCCTTATATGGGCAAGACTTAATAGGTATAATCCTTCGTTTTTCGATTCTTCGTTTCATAAATCCTAATGCTCTTGAATCATAGCCTTTTATGATTTTACACATTTCTTCTTTAACAGTTTTCAGTTCTTGAATCTTTTTTTCTATTTCTATTGTTTTTTTATTCAATAAGTTAATAAATTTTTCTGGTACATAGGGTTCCTCTAAAGCTTTTATCTCATTGATAGAAATCTCAATAGATCTAAGCTTTAAAATCCAAGATAAGACTTCTATATCCTTGAAACTAAACATTCGATAATTTTTTTCACTTCTTAAAGGTCGAATTAATCCTTCCTTCTCATAATACCTAATATTATGAGTTGTTGTATTAAGTAACTCAGCAACCTTACTGATAGACAAGTATTGATCCAAAAAAACCTCCTCTTAGCCTTCTATTAGTTTACTCATGGTTTTATCAAATCTACTATCCATACAAACACTTATATCAGTAGTTACAAACGCTCCATTATAAAATAGACTAAAGATTGTCGCTGGTGTTGGAGCAGATTGTGCTTCAGTCAATGTCTCTAACTTGACTCTTTTTATATCAAGACCTCTCTTTTCTGCCGTTTCAGCTAAAGATACATTTACATGATACTCAGAATAAGGACAACGGTTAGTATAGTAAACAACAATCCCCTCTTGATCCAACCCTTCATAGTTCTTAACCGAAGACTTAAAACTTGGGTTCACTCCATTTTCATTAAACTTTAATACTAGTAAAATAAAACCAGATTCAGTTGTGTCACATACTTCAAATCCCATTTTTTTTAGCCATTTCGTATCACTCATAAAGTGAAACTTCTTTTTTCCTACTACTGTTACAAGACCGTCCATATTTTTACTTTTTGATTCTTCAATGACCTGATTTAGCAAAGCGTTGCCATGTCCATTCTTTTTATATCTTCCAGATACCCAAAAACATCCAACATTCATATAATTTTGTGCATTTATAGGTATCCAAGCTTTTTCTGCTGGTCCGTATTCTACAAACACTTTTGCACGTTCATCTAATCTTAAAAAATTATACCCTTCGTCAAAGGCTTCCTTTAACCAAGCTTTTTTTAAAGCATAACTATCTTTGCACTTCTTATCGGAAATTGCGCAACAAATATGTTCATCTTCAATGTTTTCCTTTGTTAGTTTTATGTAACTCACGACTTCCTCGCTTTCTTATTCAACTAAGAACCAATATTTGAAATATGGTGTTTTTTTGATGTTACTAGAAAATCACCTTTCATTATATGTATTGATTAAATTCTATTATACAAGCAATCTCACGTCAATGGAATTCTTTCTAAGCCCCTATATTATCGTCTCACCTTTGTTTTTACCCAAACAATTGATAAGTTAAAAGACCAAAACAAAAAACAGCTGTTAAATTGCTAATTAATGCTAAGTAAAAATGGTTATTTTTAATTAGTGCTTGTTTCTTTTGTTTATATATAATCATCAAGTTCCCTGTTGAAATTCCAGGGGCTAGTGAATAAAAATATGTTGAAAAGATAGCCATCAGTATATAAAGTACTTGATTATTAATCGTAATATCAGGCGAGAATGCTGAGGGATTCATAAAATACATAACTAAAAAAATAATTCCTAAAATAACATTTATATAACCAAAAACCAATGGTATTTTTTTAGGATTTACTTTATCAGTTTGTCGAAATATATAGCGAAAAGCAAAATAGAAAACTGCACCAGAAATTAAATAGTAGCCAATTATTAATAGCATTTAAACCACCTCTTTTTTTACTTCAATACAAGCTTCCGTTATATACTTATTTGGATCTTTTTCAGTTGCAGGAGATACATGAAAAATATTGAACATTGGCCCAGTCATAAGATAATGATTATCTTCTATCCATTGTGCAATCGCTTCTGTTACAAAAGGCATTTGCTCATAGGCTCCTGGAAAAGTTACAGATGCAACTTGTATTTTTTCAACTGTTTTAAACTTAAAATCATCATCTTTTACTGCTTCAAAATCATCACTTACAGTACATTGAATTTCAATATCCACATGTTTCTCTTTGTACTCTGAATCATGATAGATCGCCATTGCATAAGAATCATCTACATACTTTACTTGATGTTTCTTAGAAAACTTCTCTAATGCATCCCATAGTTTTACCTCTTGATAATAATCTAAAACTTGTCTTCTAAGACTGATTACCCGTCTTTCAGGTAATTTTTTTAAGATCACACTATAAGGCATTAATGAGTTGTTACTTTCTAGCGACTCTTTGATACTTTCTAACATTCTTCCTTGGGCTTGAATAGAATTCAATTCTTCTTTTAGCTCTTCTTCACGTATTTCAAAGTGGGCCTTTAAATCATCTGAAACTAACATCTTTCTAATAGCAGCTAAAGAAAAACCTAGTCCTTTTAACTTTTGAATCTTCCCAACAGTCTTTAATTGTTTAGCTAGATAGTATCTAAAACCAGATCTTGGATCAACATACTCAGGTTTTAAAATATTTTTTTCATCATAATACCTAAGCATTCTTATACTAATACTCGATAATTTAGAAAACTCACCAATTTTAAACATTTTTCCTCCTTAAAATCACTTGTTCTAACTAATTTTAGTATACACCCTAACACTGTGTTAGAATCAAGAAAAATTTCAATAGAAAAAGTGCTCCCGCAGAATATTTCCTTATGTTTTCTAGGATACATTGATTACTTTCTTTCCCAAATTAATTCTCTCGAGTCTCTACCCTTAATATATACTTCCTTAAGATCAACATCTTTTAAAGGAATTTCTATATTAAAATTTCCACCTTTATGAAAAACTGTAAACAACTGATATCTTATGCCTAAATATAAGGTTTCATCCTTAACTTCACGCATATAACCTATGTAATGGTCTCCACTATAAAATGTTGTGCCCTTTATTTTTAATACATCATCATTTACCTTAACTTCTGTAACACTGGGAAATCCTGTTGTACAAGCATTAAACCCAAATAATCTCCAACCATAGTCTATTGATACGATAGTTAATATCAGCAGACTTAATCCTATAATCATTGTACGTTTTTCCATGTGCTATCTCCTTACATAAATACTTCACATCTTTATAACTCATCTTTTTTAACAAAGGCTTCTACTGTATCAGATATTAATTTATTTTGCTATATTTTCTTATATACATCAAGAATTTCTCTAAAATGAATAAATACTTATCCTTTTCATTAATAGATGCCCCATCTTCTATACACCAGCAAATAGCCATAGACCCTTCAATATAAAGAATTTCACTTAGTATTTTTCTTGAAATATTTAATTGATCACTAATGATATCGAAAACTTTCTCCATGGTTTCATCAATTTTCAACTTATTTTCTTCATCCCAAAACTCATTTAACATATATCTGGGAATATCAAATATTGGATCCCCAATAACACCTTTAGGATCAATTAACTTGTAACCCTTTTCTGATTTTAAGATATTATAATAATGAAAATCACCATGAAGTAAGTGTTTTTTATTAAAATCTTTCGATAGTTTCATATAGAGTTCTTTAGCCTTTTTCATATGAATAGCTATTTTTTTCCAATTTTCCTGTTGGCTAATATAATCAGTTATTCGAGTAACCCAGCCTTTGTATGAGTCAAAAGAATTATTTGCTAATAAAATGTGTTGTTCATTATATATTTTTGAATGTAATTAACAATATAAATCACAAAATACTTCCAATCTATTTTCTATAGATTTATCTTTTATCAGTTCTGTCCCCGGTAAAATATTTTCTTCTAGTAAAACTTTTTTATCCAGATCAAAATCAATTAACTTGCACATCTGACTTTGATCAAAATTCTTTAAAGCATTGACTTCATTAATAAACTCTTTTTCATTTAATGCAAATTTCATTACTACAGCCCCATAGATCTGGGAACGTCCTTTGAATGCAAGATTTGATGAAAATGATTCAATTAATACTAGGTCTTTAACAGTCCATCTTATCAAAAGCAATTCTAATGATTCGGAAACAGAATTGAAAATTCTAGCCCAAATCTATCAATAAATCGTAATTTATCTTTTCTTTTAAACTCGTAATTCATTATCATATCTCCTACTTTCAAATGTGTTTAATCAATTATCCTACTTATAAGCTCCTTCTCTCTTTTCTTAAGAAATTAAGTACATATAGTTCTTGATCAATCCAGAAATCAACAGATTCTTCACTTTTTAAATAACTTTTATTTTTTCTAATCGCTTCATCAATATCTAGCCATCGTGGACTTAAGTTTAGTCGTTTCTCATTTACAGACCTTTTTAAATCATAAAGAATTTCTGTGGCTTTAATTGGATAGTAGTAAGATATGAGTTCATACATCTTTGAATCATCATATATATCTTTTCTACGTAACGTTATTTTACCGATACTCTCTCCAATCCATGTGCATTTTCTTCCTGTCTCCTCAATAATCTCGCGTTTCAAGGATTGACAGTGTGACTCTCCCACTTCAATCCCACCACCTGGAAATGTATAATCACCACGGATAGATTCTAATAATAAGATTTTATTCTTTTTAATTAAAACTCCCTTTACACAATGTCTTGCACTAGTTGTCTCAACTATATGTGGGTCTATACCAATATACTTATTAAAATTCATCAATTCTCCATTCATATTTCATTACTCATCTGTTTTTTGTGACACAAAGAAGTTTATCATGATTAATTAGTCTTTAAACACAATAATAATTATACTCTATTTCTAAGATCATTATAGAAAAATCCTAAGGAAAAAATAAAAATCATAAAAATATAAGATATGCTTATTAAATTTGTACTTGACATTGTATTAGAAAAAATACTCATCATCCTGGATACTA
>Ga0102926_1000513_pt1 | contig 22401 bp, 19 predicted proteins | sample SalPonR1_A_D2_MG_FD_78173 | JGI IMG/M metagenome (GOLD analysis project Ga0102926, IMG submission 78173) | Salt pond soil microbial communities from South San Francisco under conditions of wetland restoration - Salt Pond MetaG R1_A_D2_MG | ecosystem: Environmental > Aquatic > Marine > Intertidal...
GCGGAGGTGTAGTGATCGGTGTTGTATACCTCAATATCATCTTCTCTCAGACTAAACTTGTCAAGAGTCGTATGCTTCAGTGCGTTCATCAACGTGCCTGTACCGTCTATATGGGCGGTGTCGTCTCCGTGCTGCCACGATCGGGTCTCAGGCTGCCTCTCAAGTCCGCGCCCGCTATAAACGGTTTTATGGCCACCCTGTGATCCCTTTTTTAGTTGATTGAAAATTTCTTCAAGTGCTTTTTTCCGAATACTGCGGTCTGTTTTTGCAGTAGGCACCATGACGGACTGTTCATCGTCGAATTCGATGTAGCCGCGCTCCTTGAGATCTTCAATGAAATCACCGAGCCCATAGCCATCTTCAAATTGATCGGTAATTTTATACTCATCATCGAGCTGATTCAACCAGCGTAGTGCCTGCGATACGTCGCCCCCTGCAATCGACAGCAACTCCTGAAATAGGTTTAGAAGCGTATCGAAGGGAGATTTTTCATTTTTATTAAATCGATCTGACCACTCGGAGTATTTAAAATGCATAGGTAAAATTGGTTTCTCTTAAGCTCACATTTTTATAAACTCTGAATGAGAATAAATCATTGCAAAGATTGGCAAATAAATGAAATTTATTAATCCTCGGCATCTACAGAAACTATGAAAATGTACCGTTATGAGACTGAATTATGGCAGGACGGGTTTAAAAGAGTAATGGGACTCGATGAAGTTGGGAGGGGCTGCTTGTGTGGTCCTGTTGTGGCAGCCGGAGTTATTATTCGGCCCGGAACCGAGCTTGACCCGGCTATTACCGACAGTAAAAAACTTTCAGATCAAAAACGAAGATCACTTGTTCATGAGATAAAAGAAAAATCGACATTTTGGACGATACAGCAGTGTTCTCCGGAAAAAATAGATGAGATAAATATTCTCAAAGCGTCGATACTTGCAATGATAAAGTGTTCTGAACAGAAAGAAGCCGATCCTGACTATCTGCTGGTTGATGGTAATCAATTCTCTACCACCTTAATTCCGCACAAATGTATTGTTAAAGGTGATGATAACTCTGCATCGATAGCAGCAGCGTCCATTTTGGCTAAAGTGTACAGAGATGATATTATGGTTCAGCTACACGAAAGATATCCTTACTACGGATGGGAGAGTAATGTCGGTTATCCTACAGCAAAACATTTTGAGGGTTTGGAAAAATACGGTTATACAAAGCATCATAGAAAATCTTTCAAGTTGAGAACAGAGAAGGAGTTTTTGGAACCGGGCTTATCTGTAAATACTGAATGAGCGTTTGTTGAGGTCTAAATTCAGACACACGGCAAGCATTATCGTATTCGCCAAAAACGCCGATCCTCCGTAACTAACAAAGGGCAGGGGGACTCCCATAATGGGCAGTACTGCTGTTGCACTTCCAATATTTATAACAAAATGGGTGAAATACAGAAAGGTTACAGATATAATAACAAGCTGAGCAAAGGGGTGTTTATGATTGCTGGCCATTGTCATTAACCGTAAAAAAAGAAAAGTATAGAGCAGGAAGAGTATACTGGAACCGATAAATCCAAATTCCTCACCAATAACACAGTATATAAAATCTGTCCACTGTTCCGGTAAAAACCTTAGCTGAGTTTGAGTGCCTTCCATAAATCCTTTCCCTGTAACACCACCCGAGCCAACAGCAGTGGTTGCCTGAAGTACATTCCATCCGGCTCCCTGGGGATCAAGTGAGGGATTTACAAACGCTTCAACTCGTGCACGCTGGTGAGGTTGTAATACATGTTGCAATCCAACTTCTGTACCGATTATTACAACCAAACCCAACACAAGTACAGATAAGCTGTACCATCTGCTCTTTTGTAGAAAAAGGACGGCAATCGCAATGATAACTGCTGCAGTAATACCAAAAGGGAGACCAATTACTGTGAAGTACCCAATAATTGCAGGAGATATCATAATCAAGGATAGTCCATATGGTAAACCAGACCAAAATAGAACAACGGGAATCAGAGAAAGTATTACCAATGCTGTTCCGGTATCATTTTGTAGAATGACAATGACTGCCGGGAGAAGAATTAATAAAATTGTGGTGAACGCCGTTTTGACATTATTTGCAGTCATGTCTCGTTTATGAGTCAAATAGTTTGCAACAGCTAATATGGTTGCAAGTTTTAAAAACTCACTTACTTGTAAACGAAGACCAAATATTGAAAGCCAACTGCGGCTTCCGCTAACTTCAACTCCGGCAAATACGGTTACAATAGCTAAAATGATGGTCACACCATAAAAGAGATAGGCAACCCCCTGAAAAGTTCTCGGAGATGTGAACTGAATGGCCACCAAAATGGTAAGAGAAAGACCCACCCAAACACTCTGACGGACGAAATTGTTTTGTATATAGTCAGGTAAAAATTGTGCTACTTCGCCCTGAGTGGCGCTATATATCGCGATCAATCCAAAGATGGCTAAACCCGCCCAGGCAAAAAGTACAGGCCAGTTAAATTCGTTAGAGTTGCGCATCTTCTTCTACCTCCTCAGCTGCTTGTTCTGTTCTGGGTTGGAAATTCAGAACGTAATCGAGTATCCAGTTTCTGCGAGGGTTGATTTCACCATTGATATATTTCTCAATGATGAGCCCTGCAACGGGAGCAGCAGAAATTGAACCGAAACCGGAATTTTCGGTGAGCACTGCTATAGCAATTTTAGGATCATCCATTGGGGCAAATGCTATGAACCAACCGTGATCTTCGCCGTGAGGATTTTGTGATGTTCCGGTTTTACCGGCAACCTCAATATCGGGTAAGTTGGTATAAAAACGACCACTGCCTTCAGTTACCACACTTCTCATGCCTCGCTTTACAATCTCAAGATGATCCTCTTCTATCCAATCAATATGAGTTTTATCTGGATTTGTGTACCGGATATCGTTCTCTCCATATTTAATTTGCTTAACCAAATGAGGTTGAACTCTGTACCCACCATTTGCTATACTTGACGCAGCTACAGCCATCTGAAGGGGGGATGCGGAAACAATACCTTGGCCAATTCCAAGATTAATTAAGTCACCAATACTCCAGCGCCGCACCCCAAATGTTTGATCCATGTATGTGCTGTCGGGTACAATACCTGACCGTTCGGACGGAAGATCAATACCATTCAAAGGACCTATTCCAAAGTCCTGAATCAATCCGGACCAACGATTTAAATGGCCTTGAGTGGCTACTCTATCCATCATCCAGTAAAAAAAGTAGTTGCTTGAAAAAGTAATGGCCTTTTCAATATCATAATCACCGGGATCTGCAGTATCACCATAGGAGCGGCCCCGCATGTAATATCCGGGGCTGGTTAGAACAGTATTTTCGTTGAAAATGCCAAGATGTAAACCGGCCAGTGCCATAAAAGGTTTAAAAGTGGATCCGGGTGGCTGTCTGGATGAAATTGCACGATTGAAAAGTGGAGTTTTTGGATCTGTATTAATTGTTCTCCAGTAATCCATGTCCATTCGACCTGCCAGCCTGGAGATTTCGTACTGCGGTGTACTGACCATACTCAATATTTCGCCGGTTTGAGGATCCATTGCAACTAAAGCACCTGTCATATTTCCCATCAATCTTTCAGCAAAACTTTGGAGTTCAGCGTCAATTGATGTCACTAAATCGCCTCCTTTTTGAGGGGGGCTATCGAGTTCGCCATTATTAAATGAACCAAGCGATTGTCCATAAGCATTAACCCGGACATATTCACTCCCAAGTTCACCTCTCAGATGTTCTTCATAAACCATTTCAAGGCCGCTTTTGCCAATTTTATCTCCCAGTCGGATATGATCGGAGTCAAGATATTCCTCCCTGGAAGCTTCCCTCAGATACCCGAAAATATGGGATCCCTTGAGTTCTGAGTGATAGTTTCGCTTACTATCCACCTGGTGACCGATACCCGGCAGCTGCCAAAGATTTTCCTGAACATTCGAAAATACCTCGAATGGAACTTCAGTGAATAACCTTGATGTGCGATGCCATGAGTAATCTTGTGCAATCTGAATTCTCTCCAAAAGCTCACTGTTTTCAATCATCAGTAAATCAGCAAGCAGGGGTATTTTTTCCCTATCAAAATTGGCAGGCGTAATAGTAATAGAGTAGATTGGCTGATTGTCTACCAAAATAGATTCGTTTCGATCCAGAATTAACCCCCGGGCCGGATTTATCATCTCCATGCGCAAGGAGTTCTGCATGCTAAGCGGAGAATACTTTTCGTAATCTACAATCTGAAGCTGAAAGACCCGCACAAAGAGCACAACCAGCCCGATTATAATAACGCCCTGTAGTATGCGAATGGATGCCTTAGTCTGTTCCGGATTTCTTCTCCTAGCCATCTCTACCTATCCGTTCTTACTAAATGCAAGAAGCTTCCGATCACGGCTGTCATCAAAGTGCCGGCCAGCATTAAACTCCAGAATATATAACCTGATGCGTAGACTTCAGAAAACATTGCGAGCAATAAAAAAATTAGATTATGCAGAAATGCGACAGCCAAAATGATCAAAAATACTTGCCAGAAAATGAACCTGTTTTCTGATATACGATTTAAATAACTGTGTAGTATAAAAACAGTCAAGGTTTTTGAAAACATGTGCAATCCCCACAAATCAGAAAAAGCGTCCTGAAACAGAGCCAGAATAGCCGTGATGATTAAACTCTCTGTTTTATTTCGCTTTGTGCTTACCCAGATTAGATAAATAAGTACAAGGTCTACTTCTCCATCAAAAATTCTCAGATTTTTAAAAAGCAGTATCTGTACTGCTACAATACCAAGACCAATTAGAAAGAATCGTATAGTATCTGACTTTATCAAAACAGTTCTTCTTGTTGATTAATCAGTTGATTGACGGTGGTGTCGGGTTCAAAGGCTACTACAAAAGCTTCAGAAAGTGTAAAAAGATCTGCAAAAGCCCTTAGGTAGATGGTTTGAGTTTCAACCCCTCTTCCCGGTTCTACCGCTGTGATCTCCCCAATTGGAATGCCTGCGGGATATTGATTACTTGCACCGGACGTTTCAACGATCTGTCCTACATTTACCGGAATTGTTTGAGGTACGTATTGCAAAATCAGTTCATTTTCTGACTCTCCATCCCAGGATACAATACCGTAGGCTCTTGAACTTTGAATACGAGCACTTACTCTGAATAGAGAGTTCGAGTACGGAAGGACTTGTGAATAGTTTTTTGCTGTGAAATTGACCTGCCCCACCAAACCGTCTGAATTCATTAATGGCATTCCTTGTTGAATTCCATCGTCGGTTCCGGCACTTACGGTCAAGGAATTATTCAAGCCCCGTAGATCTTTTGCAACGATCTGAACCGGAATTAATGAATGTTCGCTCTCGTCTCGCAAATTAAGGAGTTCCTGAAGTATTTGGTTTTGCTGATCTGCAGATCTCAACCGAGACAATTCATCCTGTAAGAGAATATTCTGTCGCTGAAGGTAAGTGTTGGTGGTAAGCGCCTGCCGATAAATGCGAATGTTGGATAGAGGCTGCTCGAGATAGCTTAAAACAGTGACAGATATTTTTCGGGCGTTTTGCAGTCCTCCATCATGCCTGCTTACCATCAAAGCGGTTGCGATTAGCAGAATAAGCGCGGTTATGATGTAATCTTTGGCATCAGCTAAACGTCGCATTTAATTGTTCAAGGCTTAAGAAATTACGCTTCGGTAGTAATCAATATCTTCCAGAATTGCTCCTGTTCCGCGAACCACAGCTGTGAGGGGATCTTCCGCAATATGAACAGGAAGATCGGTTGTTTCCATAATCAGCTTATCAAGATTTTTTAACATAGCGCCACCACCGGTTAGCATAATTCCACGGTCCAGAATATCTGCAGAAAGTTCAGGAGGTGTTTGTTCCAGAGATTTTGTGATAGCTTCTACAATGGTATTTACTGATTCAGAAATGGCTTCACGTACATCCTTCGACGTTACTTGACGAGTTCTTGGAACACCATTCACCAAGTCCCTTCCTTTTGTGATCATTTCAAGCTCTTCATCCAAGGGGGCCGCAGATCCGATTTCGCACTTAATTCTTTCAGCTGTTCGTTCACCAATCAAAAGGTTGTGATTTCTTCTGAAGTAGCTGATGATATCATCATTCAGTTCATCCCCACCCAAACGTACCGACTGAGCATATACGATACCGGATAGTGCGATGACAGCAATTTCTGTTGTACCGCCACCGATATCTACAATCATGTTACCAACCGGTTCGTGAACATCCAGGCCAATACCTATAGCTGCTGCCATGGGCTCATCTACCAGGTAAACCTCTTTCGCTCCGGCATGCTCCGCACTGTCGCGTACAGCTCTGCGCTCAACTTCTGTAATACCGCTGGGTACACAAACCACCATCTGTCTGGTGGTGGAATACCACTTCATCTTCACCTTTTTAATCATACCCCTGATCATCTGTTCGGCTACTTCAAAATCAGCAATAACGCCATCACGCAGAGGCCGAACCGTTCGGATATTCCGGTGAGTCTTCTCGTGCATCAGTCGGGCTTCGTGGCCGGTAGCAACCGGATCATTTTGATTATTTAAAGCGACAATGGAGGGTTCATTTAACACAATTCCCTGATCCCTGGCATAGATAAGTGTGTTTGCAGTACCAAGGTCAATGGCAATATCTGTGTAAAGAAAATCAAATAGACCTTTCTTGGTTTGATTTTTCGAATCTTTCGATTTTGTCTTTGTAGGGGTGTAGGTATCCGACATCGAGATGATTGGCTTTTTCAGTTAAATTTAAGGGCAATGGATGAAAATACGATTTTGAAGCTCTATTTGCGAATTCAACTTTATAAGATTTTAATATTTCAAAATCAATGTTTAAAATGTCGCTTGCCAGTGAAAATCATTGTCATCTTACTATTGTCTGCTTCTTGAATTACTTCGTCGTCGCGTATACTGCCTCCGGGCTGAATTACGGCAGTTGCACCTGCTTTTGCTGCAGCCTCAACTCCGTCTGCAAAAGGGAAAAATGCATCTGACGCTATTGCTGATCCTTTCAGATCGAGTTTTTCTTTGTGTGCTTTATTGACGGCAATTTCAGAACTGTCTACCCGGCTTGTCTGACCGGTGCCAATACCGAGTGTTTGTCGGTTTTTTGCATAAACAATTGCATTGGATTTCACATGCTTCACAACTTTCCAGGCAAATAACATGTCGGCCATCTCTTGGTCAGTTGGTGCTCGCTCTGTAACGGTTTTTAAATCTGCGGACTGCACTGTTTCAAAGTCAGGTTGCTGCACAAGTGCTCCGCCAAATACTGTTTTTACAGTCAGTGTATCTGCTTCAGGGAACTGAATAATCTTTACCAATCTTCTGTTTTTCTTCTGGGTTAAAAGCTCTAGCGCTTCATCAGAAAAAGAGGGTGCAAGAATAATTTCTGTGAAAATCTCATCGATAGCCTCTGCCGTCTCCAGATCCAATTCTTTATTCGTAATAACAATACCGCCGAATGGAGACATCTTATCTGTCTCAAATGCTTTGCGATAAGCTCTTGTAAGATGTTCATCAGTGGCTACACCACACGGTACCGTGTGTTTAAAGATGGCAATAGTGGGGTCATCATTCTGAAAATCAGCCATCAGATTTAGCGCACTGTCTATATCAAGATAGTTATTGTAGCTGAGCTCTTTACCATGGAAGCAGTCAATATATTTTTTCTGTTCTCCATAGATACCTGCCTTTTGATGAGGATTCTCCCCATAGCGTAAATCAGCTGATTTTGTCAGGCTTACATTCAGCTGTTCCGGTAATACTTGTTCATCAATTTGATTGAAATAATTGGAAATAGCTGCATCGTAATCCGCGGTGTGTTCAAAGGCTTTTCGGGCTAATTTTCTTCTTGTCGAGAATGAAATTGTACTCTTCTTGTTCAACTCCTGCGCAAAATTTTCATATTGATCAGGGTTTGTCAAAATACAGACATGAGCGAAATTTTTTGCGGCCGCCCTTACCATTGTAGGCCCGCCAATATCAATATTTTCTGTAGCCTCTGCAGGGGTGATATTTTCTTTTTTAATGGCCTCTTTAAAAGGATAAAGATTGACAACAACCAGTTCAATCGGCTTGATATCCAGTTCTTGAAGTTCCTGTTTGTCAGGTTCATGACTCGTGCGTGCCAGGATTCCACCGTGAATGTTAGGGTGAAGGGTTTTAACCCGGCCATCCAGACACTCGGGAAATTGCGTCACCTCGCTTACATCTTTTACAGGTATTTTTGCTTTACGTAATACATTTGCAGTGCCACCGGTACTCAGAATTTCGACACCGTTTTGATGAAGCATCTTTGCTAATTCAACAATTCCGCTCTTGTCAGAAACAGAAAGCAAAGCTCGTTTTATTTTCAGTGGTGTTTCGGGAAGTTGGGAGAGAGGTTTTAAGGCCACAGCAGGGTTTTAGTTATTATTTAAGATTTCAGCGATTACGTTTGGCAATAGTTTATGTTCTTCTTTTAATACTTTTTGAGCCAGGGTTTCAGGAGTGTCATCATCCGATACCGTAACTTTTTTTTGTCTGATAATATCACCTTTATCATAGTGCTCATTCACGAAATGGACTGTACAGCCCGATTCAGTTTCACCGGCATGAACAACAGCTTTATGTACGTTTATCCCGTAAAATCCTTTTCCACCGAATTTGGGGAGCAGGGAAGGATGAATGTTGATGATCCTGTTACGATAGGTTTCGATTACTTCTGAAGGAATTTTTTTCAAGAATCCTGCCAGAACTATCAAGTCTGGGTTCCACTCTTTCAGTTTTGAAATTAATACATCAGAAAAGCCGGTGCCGGAACTTTCATCCGATGGTACATAATGAGGTATATTATGAGAAATAGCTCTTTCAATTGCGCCGATTCCTGAGCGGCTGGCAATTAAACCGCTAATTTGCGCATCTATTTCACCTTTTCCAATCGAGTCGATGATTGCTTGAAAATTACTTCCTGAGCCGGAAGCAAACACAACGATGTTTTTCAAATTTGAATTTTTTCGTGTTGGACGGTTCGGGATGAAGATAGGCAAAGATGGGTGATAATTCACCTCAATAATATGAATCTATTCAGGAAATTTTTCCTGTATTTGAGGCTTTTCAGCAGCTTTCCTGTTAAGCCTGAAAATGTGGTAATTATTAAAACTCCATACAATTTGGTTGATTGTGATTTTGATAATTGTGGCAATTGGAATTGCAACCAACATCCCAAGAATTCCTGCCGTTTGAGCTCCGATCATGATAATAAAGAGTATTGCCACCGGGTGTATGTCGGCAGACTTAGAAAAAATCAGTGGCTGTAGAACTACATTGTCTAAGATTTGAGCAAAGAGTACAGCCAATATACTTGGCAGTACCAACGAAAAGTCACCGGTTTCGATAATGGATATGATGATTGATAAAATATATCCAATTAACGGGCCGAAGTATGGAATCGAATTGGAAATGCCGATTGCAATACCCACAGAAGCAGCGTTGTTTAATCCGGCAAAAGACAATGCCAGCCACGAAGCAATACCTACCAGTGTACACTGCAAAGCTACACTTCTGAAGTAGTGACCCAGTCGGGTTTCGATTTTATCAATCAGTGTGAGGATCGATTCGAAATATTTATTTGGAACCAACTCAAGCAGGTCTCGACGGATTTTGTATCCGTCTTTCAGGAAAAAGAAAGTCGCAAAAGGAATAATCAGAAAAGCTGCAAAGAGGTTTGTGAATATGCCGATTAGATCACTTAGTATGTCAGAAAACCTGCCTATGTTGAAAAAATCTTCAGCAAGTACCTCAATGTTTTCCCGTAAATATCCGGGCGGGATGAAATCGAGGTATTCTCTTAGCTGTAATTCAACCTGATTGGCTATAAATATCATGTTGTCTATTGTAAGCTGCCGTGTCAATCCCGCCATTTGATTGGCTACAATTGGAATAACACTGGTAGATATCCATGCAATTAATAGAATGACCGAGGAGAGTGTAATTGTGATTGCGAACGTTCGGTTCATGCCCGAAGCCTGCATCCGGTTTACTACCGGATCAAGCAGATAGCTCAAGAGCATTGCAATAATTGCGTAAGCTACAAGATTGATGTAATTAAAAACGATAAGAGCTACTACGATTAACGTCGCCAATCCAATAATGGATTTGATGATATTTTCGAATGTCAGATTTTTAAACATCGAAATCGTTTTTAATCGTATCTATCGCCTTGGTTATTATGGGTGCTGTAAAGCCTTTGCCGGCAAGATATCGATACATTTTCTGTTTTCTTTTTAAAGTATCCGTCTCACGAAAAAAATGGCGTTTTCTTTTCGTGAGTAAATCTACACAAATCTGAACTTGGTCCAAATCGTTAGTTATAGTTCGAACAGCTTTTTCTGCTACACTTTTATTGACTCCTTTTTTGCGAAGGGCAGCTTTAATTTTTATTGGACCCCAGTTTTTAAATTCAGCTTTATCTGCAGCAAATTTTTTAGCAAAAGATTCATCATTCAATAGACCTTTTTGATCGAATTCATCCAGAACATCATCTATAATATTTGCCGGGTATCCTTTTTTTAAAGCTTTCTGTTTCAACTCAAATGAGCCGTGATCCCGCCTGCTCAGATAGTCATAAAATGTATCTTTGATTTTTTGATATTCTTCTATTTCGAGAATTTTTTCAAATAAAAAAGGCGTCAGTTCAACGCCTTTTTTTAATGATAGATCGATTAAAGTCTGGGATGAAACTCCTACGAGAAATGTGTTATCATGAAAAAGCGAAAAGCGATCTTTCCGCCTTTTTTGAGTAGAAACAGAGGTGATTTTCAATGGAAGCTTTTCTGAAATATCCGGCTTTTCCCGGGGTTTTCCATCCCATTTTTTATACATCAGTTTCTATTTTTCTGCTTTCGCAGTTTCTTTTTCTTTCTCTTGGGATTCATCCTCTGCTGGATTTTCATCCGGCATCAATTTTTTACGAACGGTTTGTTCAATCTTATTGGCCAGCTCTTCATCCTCTTCGAGGAACTGAATAGCAGCATCGGTTCCCTGCCCAATCGGCTCCCCATCGTAACGATACCAGCTTCCGCGTTTCTCAATAATATCATATTCGACGGCGAGATCGAGAACTTCATTGACTCTAGAAATTCCCTTTCCATACAGAATATTAAACTCAACAACTTTAAATGGAGGGGCAACTTTATTTTTCACAATCTTAACCTTGGTTCGGTTACCCAAAACGTCGTCACCTTTCTTGATCGACCCAATTCTGCGGATATCAATTCGCACTGAAGAGTAAAATTTGAGGGCACGTCCACCGGTTGTGGTTTCAGGATTTCCAAACATCACCCCGATTTTTTCACGTACCTGATTAATAAACACACAAGCTGTTCGTGTTTTACTCACAACACCTGTAATTTTCCGGAGTGCCTGAGACATCAATCGTGCCTGAAGGCCCATGTGAGAATCTCCCATTTCTCCTTCAAGTTCTGCGCGCGGTACCAATGCGGCAACGGAGTCAACCACAATTACATCCAAGGCTCCTGAACGGATCAGTGTTTCAGTAATTTCCAGCGCCTGCTCACCGCTATCGGGCTGAGATACCAGCAGTTCATCCGTGTTGATCCCAAGATTTCGTGCATACTTTGGGTCAAATGCGTGTTCCGCATCTATAAATGCTGCATATCCACCTTTTTTCTGTGCTTGTGCTATAATTTGAAGTGCAAGCGTTGTTTTACCACTTGCTTCCGGACCGTAAATTTCTGTGACTCTCCCTCTTGGAATTCCGCTTACACCGAGCGCATAGTCAACCATGATGGAACCTGTAGAAATGGCGTCTACTTCGTTGTAGGGGTTGTCGCCAAGGCGCATCACAGTTCCCTTACCATGCTGCTTTTCTATCTGCCCGATTGCTATATCAATTGCTTTTGCTTTGTCGTTTTCTTTTGCCATGGTAATGTAATTATAGGTTGTTTTATTTATTCTGATACAATCTAAGAAAAACCGGTGTCAACATATTGTCATCCTTCATCTAAAAAAAGTTAGTATATGTTCGATTTATATGTATGATACAAATTCGTGAGGTTCCTTACAGAAATAATTTAATTTTTTTTAAGTGCCGGAAATCAAAAGGAATCAAACTTTATTCAAAACAAATCTTTTAGGTAATGAATAATCGAGCGCACCAATACCGAAAAGAGCATAATCGTACCTTGCAGGATCATCCGGGTTCATCAATGATAAAGTCTCAGTAAGTTGATTGACGGTTTTCCAATCGTCTGATCTGCGGGTAATCAAACCATATTTTCTGGCTTGACGTGCCACGTGTACGTCAAAGGGTATGAGCAGTTCTGACGGTTCCATGAAATTCCAGATTCCCACGTCAACCGGACTATTTTTCCGGATAGTCCATCTCAGATACATGTATAATCGTTTACAAGTGCTTCCTTTCTCAGGATCGGAGACATGCTTTCGGGTACGTCCGGCCAGGTCACTGCTCATGGCAAAAAAGCGCTCATGAAAAATTGCCAGGAAAGGCCGATTCTGTTCGAAGCCTATATCTCTGCATCTTTTCCAAAACGACTCAAAGTCGGAATATTCTCGATAAATATTCTGCAGTGCTAAAATTAAACCATGAATATCTATCGGTTTAAAAGTGCGATGTTTGAACCCTTTCAGTGCCAAGAAGTCTTTTTGGTTATAACTCATCACAAATTTGTGTGGCTGGTAATTCATCCGCTTTAGCAGATCATCCACTTTAGCTATAACAATATCCCGTCTGCCCCAGGCCATTGTTGCGGCAAAAAAACCGGCCAATTCAATATCATTCTTATCGGTGAACATGTGCATAAATTGGACCGGATCATGTTGGATGTAGTCCGGTTGTTCCACTTCATCATTAATCTTGTCCAACAATGGCTTTAATTCCATTAATGTGCTGTAGGATCTTCTGCGAAGAGGTGGGCGAATATTCATGAAGAGATGAACCTGGTTAAATCAGAATTTTCCATCTGTTTTAATTCATCAATCAATGTTTTGTTCGCTTTGGGAAATGGGTACTGATCAATTTCTGAAAGTGATACCCATCTGAGTTCTTTACCGCTGATCGGTTTCGGAGTCCCTTTCACAACGCTGCACCAGTAGGCATGCATGGTAATTTTAAAATGAGAGTAGGCGTGCTTTAGTTTTTTGAACTTTTTATAGACACCGATTTCCACATCGAGTTCTTCAGTAAGTTCGCGGCTAACAGTTTCAGTCAAAGATTCACCGTTTTCCTTTTTCCCGCCGGGAAATTCCCACAATCCACCCAACATCACATCATTTGGCCTCAACGCAATGAGTAATTCATTTTTTTGATTCACAATAAGTCCCACCGCTATTTGATGATGGGGTACTTTTTTTGCCGGAGATTTGTATGGAATGGTATCTGTTTTTACAGTTTGATAGGCAATGCAATCCAATGAAAGAGGGCATTGGGCACAAAGAGGATTTTTAGGTGTGCAGACGGTTGCTCCAAGTTCCATAATGGCCTGATTAAAGTCACCGGGTTGCTCATCTGAAATCAGATCATCCGCAAAAGACTGAACTCTTTTTTTAGTTTTGCCTGATCGGATATCATCTTCAATTCCGTAGAATCTCGCCAAAACTCGTATCACGTTTCCATCAACAACAGCATGTTTTTTTTGAAATGCTATACTTAAGACAGCCGCCGCCGTGTAGGGGCCAACTCCCTTCAACCGGGTAATGGTATCGTAATCTGAAGGGATATTTCCCTCAAATTGCTCAACAACCATTTTTGCGGCCTGATGTAAATTCCGTCCCCGGCTGTAATACCCCAAACCTTCCCACTGTTTTAAAACCTTCTGCTGGTCTGCATTAGCTAAATCGTAAACGGTGGGAAATGCTTCTAAAAATCTATGGTAGTAAGGGATCACAGTGTCTACGCGTGTCTGCTGAAGCATGATCTCCGATACCCATATCTTATACGGAGAGTCTGTTCTTCTCCAGGGCAGATCGCGTTTGTTATTGTGGTACCAGTCGAGAAGTTTTTTTGAAAAGCTGTGTGACACTCTAAAACTCTTGGTCTGAATTGGACTCTTCAATTTCTACAACCCGGATTTCAAAATCCTGAGATGCAGCCGCTCCAAACTGATCGGTAGCGATAACCTGAAATGTGTGTTCACCTACTTGACGGATATTCGGGTTCCAGGCAAATCGGCCACTTTTTTCATTTATTCTGGCTCCGCTCGGGAGATCTACGCCCAGATAGCGAATGAGGTCCTGATCCATTCCATCCGGATCAATAGCGTCTATTTGAAATTCAAACTGCTCACCCACAGGAATTGTAATGGGTCGTGCAGATGAAAACCTTGGAGGTGCGTTAAACGGCCTGAGGTCGATCATAAATTCCTGACTGGCATTTTGACCTGCTCTGTTCGTTGCAGTAATGGTTACCCTTTGGCGACCCGTTTGAGTAGCTGAAGGCTGCCAGTAAAACGTATTTCCGCGAATTTTAGCATTGTTAAAAGAAGCACTGTAGCTGAAAGTAACTTCCCCGGGATTGTAACCGTTTTCTAACTTGATGGGTAATATCAATGGTCGGGGAAATGGCAGTGTAACGTCTTCGATTTGCTGAAGTGCAAATTCGCCGGTACTGTTGTCTATTGAACTATTTTCATCCCCGGAAGTCAGTACAACAGGAGAAATTTGATTGAACTCAGATACCCAAAGTTTGTCTTCAGTGACCGTAAAATAGTTTCCGGCATCGGCATCCGATTTCCACTCTGTTAATGAATTCCCAAACTCCCCGATCCAAAGTTTGTTGTCCGAAGTTCTTACGACCAGATGATTATTCCATATGCTGATTTTGTCGACGGCACTGTTCACCTGAGCTGTTTGTCGCATTCTGCCGTCAGAATTTATTAAAAAGATATTTCCTGTACGGTCAGCACCTATCAGTTCTTGATCTGCGATAAATATTTTTTCGATACTGCGCTCTGTTTCAACCTGTTCAACATGTTCGATCTGATCTTCCATGTCTGGATCTGAAGAGAGTGAAAAGATATCAATTTGATTTCCATTGCTGAGCACGTATAGAGTTCTATTTCTGTCTGATGCCAGGCTTTGAACTCGACTATCCTTAAAAATTCCCTCAAATGGGTACTCAACATTGCCGTCGACGGCTTCAGGAGTTTCCAAATTTACTTTTCCAAAACCATTGGTTCCCAAGGCAACGTAAAGATTGTTTAAAATCCTCTCGACATCCAATGGCCGTGCCGGTAAAACCGTTGAAGAGTAAACGCCTAAAACTGAGGTGGGTTCAACGACGGTTAATCTTCGGTTATCGCCATAGATATAGGCAAAGCGGATATCACTGTGCATGATGTGCCCGCGCTGCTGCATTCCGGTAGATGAGTAGAGCCATTGGGGAGAATCGCCATGAGCTCTGAATACGATTAATCCTTCGCTTTCAGAAAGAACATAAAGGTGGGTTTCAGAACTGTGAACATTCAGAATATCCGGTATCTCCATGCGATGCCTGAAATCGTGAGCATATTGGGCAAAAGCTGATGATCCTGCATCAACAAGAAATAGAAGTAAAAGTGTTAGGGGTAGATACTTTTTCATCATTCAGTTATAACCATCCATGTTTTTTGTACCATCTCAAAGTACGGGAAATTCCTTCTTCGAGAGAATATTCCGGTTTATAGTCCAGTTCGCGTTTCGCTTTGTCGTGAGTACAGGTCCACTCAAGGATCATTTCATTCGCTTTTTCCCGGTTGATAACGGGATATAAACCAAAAAATGATGCAGTAGTTTCCACAGCGCCCGCAATTTTTTTAACCCACGAAGGATTTAATTTAACCGGTACGTTTTTCTTATTAAGTACTGTAGTGACAATGTCGCGAATCATGTTCCAGTTGGCAATTTTTTCACCATCAATAAAATAAGTATGAATGCCGGGTTCAGTTTGATCGGCAGATTTTAAAATAGCCTGAACAACGTCTTTTACATAGACAATTGACAATTGAGGATGGTTGCCATCTCCAACAATGGGTGCAATGCCATATTTCATCATTTTAAAAAGTGTGTAGATTTGATCTTCCCGCGGACCGTAAACAGCAGGAGGACGTAAAATGGTAATCGACATGTCATCCGGGGCTACCTCATGGATCATCTCTTCCATTCTTTTTTTGGACTTCCCGTACATACTCATGGGATTCATGGGATCTTCTTCGGTAAGCGGTGTGCCATTGCTTGGACCTGCTGCCGCCAATGATGATAAAATGACCATCTTTTTTATGTTGTTTTTCATGGCCAATCGCAGAAGGTTCTCAGTAGCTTGCACGTTGGCATGATTGAACTCAGCCTGAGTAGGGGCCTTGACAATCGCGGCTATGTGAAAAATCACGTCAACATCGTTAAGTGCTTTATCCATTGACTGGATAGAGTTTAAGTCTCCTTCAACTTTTATAAAATCTTTTCCTTTAAGCCATTTTTCCCGGCTTCGGACCAGACATTTAACATCCTTGTAGTCGGGATGTTTGATCAGTGCGTCGGTGAGATGGCTTCCGATAAATCCGGTACCACCGGTAACAAATGCGTTCATTTAATTTGTATATTCAATACTTTAAAATTCTTTCAATCCAAACGGTAACGACTCTAAAATACAAAGTTACCCATTGCATAAAAACTACATGAGCAGGTTCAAAGTAGCGCTATTCACTGGAAATTATAATCATATTCGCGACGGTGTCTCTTTAACACTTAACAGAATGGTTAAGTTTATGTTGGAGAACGATGTTGAGTTTAAAATTTTTGGGCCCACAATAGATGAACCTGCATTAGAGCATACAGGAGACTTTGTAGCTGTTCCCTCAGTTAGCTTACCCGGCAGGCCTGAGTACAGAGTGTCTACTGATTTATCTTCTGAGGCGAGGAGGTATTTGAGAGAGTTCAAGCCCGATCTGGTTCATATTGCAACTCCTGATGTGTTGGGATATAAAGCTTTGCGATGGGCGATGGATCACGAAAAGCCGGTAGTTTCATCATATCACACACATTTTACAAGCTACCTAAAGTATTATAAACTCTCATTTATTGAACCGCTGCTCTGGAAATATCTCAATTGGTTTTATAGTCATTGCGAACAGCTTTATGTACCAACACCTTCTATGGCTGATTGGCTGAAGGAGATGGGAGTGGTTACAGATTTGAAAATTTGGGCCCGTGGAATCAATACAGACCAGTTTACGCCGGAAAAACGGGATGAAAAGTGGAGGAAAAAAATGGGTTTTAAGACGGATGATGTTGTTGTTACGTTTGTATCCAGACTGGTTTGGGAAAAAAATTTAAAGCTATTTTCTGATATCTTAAATCGGTTGATGCAAAAACATGATCACGTTAAAGCGATGGTGGTGGGGGACGGACCGGCAGGCGATGAGTTGAAACAAATTTTACCGAATGCAGTTTACACAGGATTCATGACCGGTGATGATTTGTCGAAAGCGTATGCCAACAGCGATATCTTTTTCTTTCCGTCAGATACGGAAACTTTTGGAAATGTTACACTCGAAGCGATGGCCAGTGGATTGCCTTGTGTAGTGGCTGATGCCGTGGGGAGTAAATCATTGGTGGATCATGAGGAGAATGGATATCTTGCCCCGGTTGAAAAAAGTGACCTATTTTACTCGTATATTAATAAATTGATACAAAATCCGGGATTAAGGGAAAAGATGGCTGATGCCTCGAGGCAGAAAGCCGGAAGTTACAGTTGGCAAAATATTAATGGAAAACTGCTCAGCTACTATGAGCAAGTGTTAGATCTATAAGCAGTAAGAGTGCGAATACTTTATATATCACATTTACATCCTCCAAAAGATCAGCCTCTCGAAAATGTGGGAGGAATGCAAAATGTAAGCGTTCAGATGGTGAATGCCATGAAGCGTCGAGACGATGTGGAGATGGAAACGATCATATTGAATGCTACATGGAAGTTTATCGGCATAAAAAGTTTTCTCTTTTTGCTTTCACTCTTATGGAGAATCCCATCTGTTATTAAAAAGTTTAATCCTGACGTTATACTTTTTTCTTCGATGGTAACGGCCGGCGTTTTACCATTTATGATTCGAAAACCAAAAGTGCCCTGCGTAACAATCAACCACGGGCAAGATGTTACACTTCCATTTTTTGCCTATCAATGGTATATCAAATATGTGTTTCAGAATTTACAGGGAGTCATATCGGTCTCTTCGGCTACACGGCAAGCCTGCATTGAACGTGGGATGTCTCCCGAAATTGGGGTTGCTCTTCCAAATGGTTTTGACATGAGTGTTTTGAAAAAACTACCTGAAAAGGAAAATGCTCGTGAGATTCTGGAGGATGAGTTTAATATTGATTTAACAGGAAAAAAACTACTGCTTACTGTTGGCCGCCAGGTAAAACGAAAAGGCCACCAGTGGTTTATTGAAGAAGTTTTCGAAAAGGTTGATAAAAACACCATCTATCTGATGATTGGTGATGGCCCTGAAAATGAGAATATCAGAGAAGCAAGAGAAAACTGCCCCGGTAAAGAGCGAATTATCATAGCCGGTAAACAGCCGGATAAAGTTCTCAATGCGGCTTATGCAGGTGCAGATTTATTTTTGATGCCTAACATCCCTGTCGAAGGAGATATGGAGGGGTTCGGAATTGTGCTTTTAGAAGCCAATCGGGCCGGAGTTCCTGCTGTTGCTTCCGATTTAGAAGGTATTAAGGATGTGATTAAACAGGGCGTTAACGGTTATAGAGTACCTCATGGAGATGCAGAAATATTCTCCTCTAAAGTGAACGATGTACTGAGAAATAATCTTACAGAGCTGTCGGTGTCTTCAGAAAAATATGTAAGAGAGAACTTCAATTGGGACACTGTTGTGGGAAGATATATCGACTTCCTGAAAAACGTGAATTAATTAGATAACAGTCACGTTACAATAATTTGATAGAAAAGTAATACTCGGTATATTTACCTGATTAATGAAAATGTAATTTTTTAGCATGGCCGACTCTAAAGCCGATACTTCTCATAAAAATATTTTTAAGAAAGCGTACGATTTTACAAAAGCAGATGAGATCAAGGCGCAGGGACTATATCCTTATTTTAAACCTCTGCAGGCAACCGATGGTACAACCGTTCAGATAGAAGGACGCGAAGTCATTATGGCCGGCTCTAATAATTATCTGGGATTGACTAATGACTCCAGGGTTATTAAAGCAGCTCAAGATGTTATTGGAACATACGGTACAGGCTGTACAGGCTCCAGGTATCTAAACGGTACACTCGATCTACACCTCGAACTGGAGGAGAAACTTGCAAAATTCATGAATAAAGAATCTTGCGTGTTATTCAGTACAGGATATCAAACCAACGAAGGTTCTATTCAAACAATAGCTGGAAGAAATGATATTATTTTTTCTGATCGTGATAATCATGCCTGTATAGTTGTAGGTACGCAGGTTTCCAATGCCAAAACGGTGCGCTATCGTCACAATGATATGGCTCACCTGCGCACAATGCTTGAAAAAGCAGATCCAAAAGCCGGTAAAATTATCGTTACTGATGGTGTCTTTTCAATGTCCGGTACACTAGCGAAGGTTCCGGATCTTGTTAAATTGGCCAAAGAATTTGATGCAGCTCTATACCTTGATGATGCACATGCAGTTGGAGTTGTTGGTGATGGTGGGCGTGGCACGGCTTCTGTTTTTGGTTTGTCTGATGAGGTGGATTTAATTAGCGGTACGTTCTCAAAATCATTTGCATCACTGGGTGGATTTATAGTTGGAGACAGACCGGTCATTGAGTATATCAGGCATCAATCACCGGCCCATATATTCAGTGCAAGTATGCCACCTGCAAATGTAGCTACGGTTCTGAAATCACTCGAAATATTGCAGGAAGAAACCTGGAGACTTGAACGACTTGAAGAGATTTCTGACTACATGCGAAGAGAGCTGAGAAATCTTGGATTTAACGTTTGGTCCAGTCAAACGCCAATTATCCCGGTTGTTATTGGTGAAATGTATGACTGCTTCAGATTTTGGAAAGATCTATTTGAAGCCGGTGTTTATGTGAATGCGGTAGTTCCCCCGGCGGTTCCAAGAGGTCAGGCTCTTGTGCGTACTAGCTATATGGCCACTCATACTGATGAACACCTCGACAAAATACTCAGTGCTTTCAAAAAAGTAGGTATCAAACACGGTATTATTGATAAAAATGGCCGTTCACTTATTGAGGTAGGGACCTAATAAATTGATATATAGTGGAAAGTAGTCCAAAAAGTAATTCCGTAACATATATCACTACTGATGTAGAAAAGAAAGAGTTCATCAACTTTCCCTACTCACACTATGAGGAGGATCAATATTGGGTACCCCCACTTTTGATGGAGCAGAAAAAACTGCTCAATACAAAAAAAAATCCCTTCTATAAGAATGCAGAAATTGCCCTTTTCAACGCAGAACATGAAGGGAAGCCTGCCGGTCGTTTAGCGGCCATCATTGATCACAGATACAATGATTTTCACAATGCTAAAACCGGATTTTTCGGTTTTTTTGAGTGTATTGACCGGCAATCCACCGCTGATTTGCTTTTTCGTGTAGCTGAAGACTGGCTTCGTGATAGAGGAATGACCGATGTATTGGGCCCAGCAAATCCCAGTATGATGGATGAAGTAGGGATTTTGGTTGAGGGTTTTGATAAATACCCAAGTATTCTGATGCCATATCATAAGCCCTATTACGATAACCTGCTGAAAGAAGCGGGTTACGAGAAAGAGATGGATTTGCTTACCTATCTGGTCACACAAGACAGCGTGGATCGTGAGCGTGCAAACCGGGCCATGGAAATTGTTAAAAAACGACTTCCGGGTATATCGATCCGAAAAATCAAGCTGAAAAAAATTAAGGACGAAGTAAAAATAATACGAGAGATCTTTAATTCAGCATGGAAGAACAATTGGGGATTTATACCGCTCTCTTCAGAAGAGTTTGATGCCCTTGCCAAAGATTTGAAAACGATCGTTGACCCGAATTTTGCACACATTGCTGAGATTGACGGAAAACCTGTGGCATTCTCTGTCGCACTTCCGGATTATAATCAGATTTTCAGGGACATGAACGGAAAATTACTGCCCTTTGGATGGTTAAAAATCTTGATGAACAAGAATAAAATTGACAAGGTGCGTACGGCTTTAATGGGGGTGATTCCGGAATATCAAGGACGTGGTATAGACGTATTACTGCACCGCGAAGCCATTGAAAACGGCCTTGTGGAGGGAGTGTATTCATCTGAAGTTGGGTGGATTTTGGAGAATAATGTTCAAATGGTACGGGTAGCTGAAAAGATTGGCGGTACTCTCGACAAGAGATACCGTATGTATAAAAAAGAGCTCTGATTTCATTTCTTAGATTGTCATTCGGGAACTTCTGAATATCCCTTAAACTTTTCCAAACTAACGTCTCTGCTTGGAAGCGCTTTCCTTCAAATTTAGAGCAAAAACCCTTACATTAATAAGTATATTATACTAACTGATATTGGTTCGGTTTAGGAAACCAAGCACCCCGGAAGGGGGGTCAGGCGAAGCCGGGAGGAGTGTTTTACTCCAATAAATTTTTGTTGGCAATGATTTATTAAGCTCACTGAGAAACTGTTTTTCTAATAAAGATCAAAGCTTATTCGATCGAACCACTACTTAAACAAACTAATGACTAAAGATTATGAGTGAATTCCGCATTGAAAGAGACTCTATGGGTGAGATTAAAGTGCCGAAAGATGCATACTTCGGGGCTCAGACCCAACGTGCTTTCGACAACTTCCCAATCAGTAAAATTCGATTTAACAGAGATTTTATCGCAGCTCTCGGACGCGTCAAACACACCGCTGCTAAAGTAAATTCAGATCTTGATCTTTTGGATAAAAATGTTTCAAAAGCCATTCAGGCTGCGGCCGAAGAAGTGATGAAAGGAAAGTTTGATGGAGACTTTGTACTCGACATCTTCCAAACCGGATCAGGTACCTCAACGAATATGAATGCGAACGAGATTATCTCTAAGCGCGCAAACGAACTGAAAGAAGGTACAGATGTAGCTATCCATCCGAACGATCATGTGAATTACGGGCAGAGCTCAAATGATGTTATTCCAACAACGATCCGAATAGCAGCAGTACTGGCAGTTCAAAACAACTTGATACCGGCGTTGAAACATCTTCACAAAACGATTTTAGAGAAAGGTGAGGAGCTAAAAGATGTTGTAAAAACCGGACGAACCCACTTGATGGATGCGATGCCTGTCACTATTCAACAGGAATTCAGCGGATATGCCCGCCAGGTTGAATTGGGTATCGCTCGAATAGA
>Ga0102926_1000518_pt1 | contig 22238 bp, 21 predicted proteins | sample SalPonR1_A_D2_MG_FD_78173 | JGI IMG/M metagenome (GOLD analysis project Ga0102926, IMG submission 78173) | Salt pond soil microbial communities from South San Francisco under conditions of wetland restoration - Salt Pond MetaG R1_A_D2_MG | ecosystem: Environmental > Aquatic > Marine > Intertidal...
CGGCATTATTTATAATGCCGTCGATACTTCCAAATTCTTCTAAAGTTGAGGAAACAACCTTTTTAAAATCTTCTTTCTTAGTAACATCGGCAGGAACTACTAAGCCATTCCACCATTTTTTACGATCTCATCTTTAAAAGAATTCAATTTATCTTCACGACGTGCACTCAATACTACATTAGCGCCTTCCTGAGATAATTTTTTAGCGGTAGCTTCTCCAATTCCACTTGAAGCTCCAGTTATAATTATTGTTTTTCCCTTAATACTCATAGTTACTTTTTTTTGATTCACTCTAATTTAGAGTACTCCATAATAACCACCCAGCATTTTTTAATTTTTAGTATGGGTTTAACGGCATAGCCTAACATCCATCAATTTTAGAACAAGAAAGCTCTTAAAAAATTGGGAAACTTAGTCTTTAAGATATTCGGTGATTTCTTTCATTGTAAGCCTGGCACTTCGGCCAACTCCAATTAAAGTTGCCGAAGCATAGCCGGTCCAGCCACCATAACCTACCAGCCAAAGTCCTTTAGTATTTTTGGCTCTGGTCCCGTCGGTTTTAATTTTACCTTTAGCATCGGTATCTGCAATATTATTTAAAAGATCAGTAGCGTAATGAAAGCCGGTACACCATATTATAAGGTCAAAATCTTCTTTAGCTCCATTTTCCCAAATTACGCCACTCTTGGTGAACTCGGTGATACTCCCTTTGGTTTTAAGCACTCCCCTTTTCCGGGCTTCCTTAACTGTGGGCACCATAACAATATTTCCAAGGTTATAAGCTGCGGGGTTAAATTTCTTTCCTTCCTTTTCGGCTTTATATTTTGCAGTGGCCACATTAAAAAGTACTCTGCCATCTACATCATCGGGCAAATATTCTGGATCTTTTAAAGTAGCCCAACTGGTATTCGCCACTTTAGAAACTTCAGCTAAAATTTGTGCTCCGGAGTTTCCTTCCCCTACGATAAGCACTTTCTTATTCTCAAGGTCATCTGTATTTCTATATTGAGCCGAATGAATTTGTTTTCCGCGGAAAATATCTATTCCTTTTATCTTTGGAATAAAAGGCGCCTTCCAGGTCCCGGTTGCTGAAATTACTGTTTTTGCTGAAAATTCTCCTGCTGAAGTTTTAAGTTTAAAAACACCAGATTCTTTTGTTACATTTTCCACTTTTACCGCACGCTTAACAGGAAAATCATAACGTTCTTCATACTTGCACAGATAATTAATTACGTGATCTTTTGGCGGAAATCCATCCTCGTTCTTAGGCATTAGCCAACCAGGCAGCGAGGAATGATCTGCCGGAGAAAAAAGCCTTAAAGAGTCCCAGGTTTTTTGCCAGGCACCACCGCAGTTTTCCTGCTCATCGAGAATTAAATAATTCAGTTTTGTCCTTCTTAAATAATAAGCGCAGGCGAGTCCGCTTTGGCCACCACCAATTATTATTACGTCGTAAATTTCAGCCATTATGCTAATTTTTCTTTAGGATAATATTTCTGTTTTAACCAAAACGCTACACTTACCAAACCAATTAAAACCGGAACTTCAACCAGGGGTCCAATTACACCGGCAAAAGCCTGGCCGCTGTCTATTCCAAAGACAGCAATTGCTACGGCAATAGCGAGTTCGAAATTATTCCCGGTTGCGGTAAAGGAAATGGAAGCATTCTGCTTATATCCTGCTCCATAATATTTAGAAACAAAAAAGCTTATAAAAAACATCAATATAAAATAAACTATCAGCGGAATAGCAATTAAAACAATATCTATTGGGATTTCTACGATGGTTTCACCTTTAAGGCTGAACATCACTAAAATTGTAAATAAAAGTGCGATAAGTGTAATCGGAGAAACTGCCGGAAGAAACTTTTCTTTATACCAAGCTTCTCCTTTGGCTCTAACCAGGAACAATCGACTTAAATAACCCGCCAGAAAAGGAATCCCGAGGTAAATAGCCACGCTTTCGGCAATTGTACCTATAGAAATATCTACAATAGCACCTTCAAACCCAAAATATGGCGGTAAAACGGTAATGAAAATCCAGGCATAGAAACTATAGAAAAACACCTGAAAAATGCTATTTAAGGCAACCAAACCGGCTCCATATTCGCTGCTGCCCTCGGCGAGATCGTTCCATACCAAAACCATAGCGATACACCGCGCAAGACCAATTAGAATAAGACCAACCATATATTCGGGATGATCCTGAAGAAAAAATATAGCCAGAAAAAACATCAATATGGGGCCTATAATCCAGTTTAATAATAAGGAGACGCTAAGAATTTTTACATTCTTAAAGATGCTGGGTAAATATTTATAATTCACTTTAGCTAAGGGCGGATACATCATCAAGATTAATCCAATGGCGATAGGAATATTGGTAGTGCCAACACTATAAGAATCAATAATGCCGGCGCTTTGCGGCGTATAGTACCCTATAGCTACCCCGATAAACATTGCCAGGAAAATCCATAGTGTTAAATATTTATCGAGAAAACCCATTTTTTTTCGAGCCATAACTAGATATAATTTTTATTTAGTAAACTACTTGGCAGCAAGCTCACGAAGCATTATTATTGAAAAATATAATTTTATTTCGAGGCATCCCGACTCTTCGGGACGCAGCATTTAATTTCGATTATCGAGTAAAAAGATTTGAAATTTTGCAGTAGAGAAACACTGCGTTGTTTTTTATTTATAGTGAGTTAGCAACACTCATTTTTGTTTGGAATATGAGTATTTAGAAAACTGTGAAAAAGCTGTTTTACCTCGGTCCATTTTTCAGTATTAATGCAATAGCAAACTCGAGTACCTTCAATATCACCTTGTATCAAGCCAATATTCTTTAATTCTTTTAAATGTTGTGAAATGGTAGGTTGCGCGAGCCCAACTTCCTGCACCAGGTCTCCGCAAATACAAGACTTTGATTTTATAATTTCCTGTAGAATCGCAATTCTTGCAGGATGACCCAAAACTTTGGCAATTCCAGCGAGTTCGTTTTGAGAAGTGGTAAATATTTCAGATTTGGTAAGACCCATTTTGTAATTGTTTATTGCAATATTACGATAAAAGAAAAGATAAAAAAAGAGGCTGTCTGGAAAGTTCTTAAAATTGTCATCCTGAATTTATTTCAGGATATAAAATGTTAATAATTTAAGAAGCTGAAACAAGTTCAGCTTCTTAAATTATATTTTTCAAACAGCCTCAATTTCTAATTTCTTAAAAAATTATTTCTGAGGTGGTTGCGATGGCCTTACCTCTATCTTACTTGGTAGGGTACGCTTATTCATTTTTAGTAGATCTACCACTAATTCCCCGATATCTTCCGGTTGAATTTTCCAGGCATCTTTTTCATTTGGGGTGTGATCATTAAAATGAGTGGCTACAGAACCCGGCATAATGGTGCTCACATTAATTCCTTTTTGTCGAAGATCTAACATTACCGCCTGGGTAAATCCTGTTAAGCCAAATTTACTGGCGTTATAAGCAGCTCCACCGGCAAAAAAGTTAGTTCCCGCAAGACTGGAAATAGTAATAAGATATCCTTTAGATTTTTCTAAAGCAGCTAAACTGGACTTAACGCTATAAAAAACTCCGGTAAGATTGGTGTCTATCGTTTCCTGCCATTTCTCTGGAGATAATTCATCTATAGATCCAAAATGCCCAATTCCGGCATTTGCAACCATTACATCAAGTTGTCCGAATTTATCTACTGCAGCTTTTACTGCTTTTTCCTGACTTTCATAATTTCTAACATCGGCCTCAAGGCCTAAGGCATCGGTTGCGCTTAATTCCCTGGCGGCTTTTTCAGCAGCTTCTTTAGATCTACTTGTAATGGCCACTTTCATTCCCAAATCTAAAAGCGATTGGGCCACGCCGTAGCCTATTCCTTTACTACCGCCGGTGATAAATGCAACTTTTCCTTTTAATGAACTCATAGTATTTCTTATTTTTCGATTGAGTTAAAGCTACTAAACAATGCTATTTTGCTGAAATCTTTAGAACTAAGATATTGTTAATTTTAAACCGAATGAAACTTCTTGGTTCACAATGCCATTATTTCTATAATTTAATTTATCATTTAGCTATATACATACTTAACAACTTATCTTTAGCTTGATGATTTTGCGCTTAATTTCTTTGTTAAAATGTTTTATAAAACCACGAAAGCAGTACATTTGCAAAAAATAGTATAACCTGATTAATTTATTTTCTCTTGAATAATATTAAAGCCCAAAAATTACTCAATAAAATTCAGCGCGATTTAATGCGTAACGGAATTATTACCAATACGTTGGTAAACGACCTGAAAGAATTAAGACCCCTTGTAGTAGAAGAAGGGCAGCCTTTGTTGGCTAAAGTAATCAGGTTAACCTATGAACACGTAGATGCTTACGATTCTTTTAATATCGCCATCCCTGGAGATGACCCGGTAGAAGAAGGAGAAGAAGCACCGGTACAGGAAGAAACAACCGGGCAGGAAAGCCTGGATTATTTACTTTCTCTTATGGCCGACCCTTCCAACCGTGTAAATGAAATTGAACTGCGGGAATACGTTAACGCTTTCAATGAATATGCTGAAGAAAATTAGATCGTAGCTCTTTAAAAAAGATTACGGCCTGATGTTTGAATATCGGCATTAAGAGCTTATTGAAATCCCTCAGTAAGATTTTTTTGGAATAAGTCCACAAGGCATTAAGTTGAGATAACGATAAGGTCGGTTTAATCCCCGATGCCTTCGCGTCTCACTTAGTGAATAAATTGCTAAAGGAGAATTTGATGAAGAAAGATGCGAAATCTAAAAAGAAGTCGCGAATACGCTTACTACACCAGTATTATAGTTATACAGGTTTTTACAGTTTTGTTTGGAATAGCGTAAAGAAGGCAATTCTACCTATCGTATTATTTGTAGCTGCACTTTGGGCTATAGATAGGTATGTTCTTGATATAGAACAAATGTTGGTTACGGTGACCGAAACTTATTCTCCGTTAGGGATTATTAGCGTTTTCTTTGCTTCAGAATCTTTATTGGGTTTAATTCCTCCAGAATTATTCATCGCCTGGTCTGGTAAATCTGCCAGCCCTATTTTGTACCTTTCTTTATTAGCCCTTGCATCTTATTTGGGCGGAGTCATATCTTACTTTATTGGAAGATGGATGACCAAAATTCCTGCGGTACACGAAGCTATTGAAGTAAAAATGGCTCAGCATATTAAAAACACCCGAAAATGGGGTGGATTCCTAATTATTGTAGGAGCTTTATTACCTATACCTTTTGCAATGACTAGTATTGCCGCGGGTATTATAAAATTCCAATTCCCAAGTTATTTAATGTTTGGATTATTACGCTTTGTGCGTTTTTATCTCTATGCGTTGGTGATTTTCGAAATGGTATAAAGTTTAAACTTTTCCCAAGTTTTCTTTTATCTAGATTCAAAAACCTAATTTTAAGGAACTAACCTTTAAATTATTTTTTTAACATGGATTCTAAATTGAAAAAAATGGCACGTGTTGGCTATGTCGCAAAAGCCACCGTTTATGGAATTATGGGGATACTTACCTTTATGGCCGCCTTTAATATGGGTGGACAGAAATCGGGTAAATTACAGATAATTGAATTTTTAGAAAAGCAACCTTTTGGGAATGCTCTCCTTATTTTAATTGGACTCGGCTTATTGTGCTATTCGGCATGGAGATTTATCCAATCTCTAAAGGACCCTGAAAATATTGGAGACGATAAGAAAGGAAAAGGTAAACGGGTCGCTTATTTTATAAGTGCTGTAATTTATTTAGGATTAGCGGTCTATGCTTTCATGAGCTTGATAAATGCCGGTTCTTCTGGCGGAAGTTCGGGTGGCGGACTTACAGGAACACTTGGTGTTGTGGTTTTTGCAGTAATTGGCGGTGGACTTGCAGTTGCCAGTATCTTTCAGTTTAAAAAGGCTAAAACAAAAGAATTCTTACAAGACTTTGGCTACGACTCAATTACTGACGAAAAGAAAAGAAAGACTATTAAAAACACCGGTTACCTTGGGCTGATAGCTCGTGGAATTATCTTCGGCGTTTTGGCTTATATTTTTATAAGGGGAGCAATAGCGTCAAATACTTCAAATATGAAAGGTACTACCGATGCATTTTCGTTTTTACAGGAATCTCAATACGGTTCGTGGCTAATGGGCGTCGTAGCTGCAGGCTTTGTATGTTATAGTATTTATGTATTTATGCTGGCCAGGTATAGAAAATTTAAAGCTTGATATTTTGTTAAACCCCTACCAAGAACTCGTTAAAACTGATTATAGGATTGTTATTTCTATGTAATTTCGATAGATATAACCAATAAACAAATAATTATGTTAACGATCATTTTGAATATTCTCTTACCGCCCCTGGCCGTATTTATGAAACATGGTTTAGGCGTTACATTTTTAATAAGCTTATTATTAACGGCGCTAGGTTGGATTCCCGGCGTTATTCATGCTTTTATTGTAAATGGTACGCGGTAAGTCTTAAAATACAGGTATAAAAAAGGTCTGGAGTTATTTCCAGACCTTTTTTTGTATATATAATTAGAGAGAAACTAATTATCTTCTTCTTCCCTCTTCACAACCTCTTTTTGCCAATCCCAGGCACTTTTTAAAGCTTCATCCAAATGCTTTTCGGTTTTCCATCCTAATTCTTTATTAGCCTTTTTGGTATCCGCATAGGCAGCAATAATATCACCTTCTCTTCTTCCTACGATTTTATAGGGCAGTTTTTCCCCGGTAGAGCGTTCGAAAGAATTAATAACTTCTAAAACAGAACTTCCTGTTCCCGTTCCAAGGTTAAAAACTTCGAAATTGCTCTTTTCCTTATTCTGCTGAAGTCGCTCTAAAGCCACCACGTGTGCTTTTGCCAAATCTACTACGTGAATATAATCTCTTATGCAAGTACCATCTTCAGTTGGATAATCGTCTCCAAAAACAGAAAGTTCTTTTCTTTTTCCAATAGCAGTTTGGGTTATAAAAGGAATTAAGTTTTGCGGTGTACCAATAGGTAATTCACCAATTTGGGCGCTTGGGTGTGCCCCAACAGGGTTAAAATATCTTAGAGAAATCGCTTTAAAACTCTTGTTTATTTTAGCCGTGTCGGTAAGTATCTCTTCCCCTATTTGCTTGGTATTACCATAAGGAGATTCGGCTTTTTTCACAGGTGCATCTTCGGTAATGGGTAAATCATCGGCCTGGCCATAAACCGTACAGGAAGAACTAAAGATAAAGTAAGCATTATCTTTTTGCTGTAGTTCCTGTAGCAAGTAAATTAAACTGGATAGATTATTTTCGTAATAAAGCAATGGATTTTCTACACTTTCTCCTACGGCCTTAGAAGCAGCAAAATGAATTACTCCTTCAATATCGGGGTACTTTTCAAAAAAATCTTTCACATCAATTTTATTCCGAAGATCTATATTTTCAAAAACCGGTGTTTTTTGAGTGATCCTGGTAATTCCCGCTAACACATCTATAGAAGAATTTGAAAGGTTATCTATAATTACTACTTCGTGACCCTTCTGCTGAAGTGCTACCACTGTATGAGAACCTATAAATCCAAGTCCGCCGGTCACCAATATTCTAGAGCTCATTTTTTATCTTTTAATTTAATCGCAAATTAAAAAAAAGTAATTTCTTAAACCTTCCAAAAAAATGATAATTCCTGTCATTTAAATATTTAAAGGAAAATACAGTTCTAAAACACTAAATTCTCTATAAAACCTATCTTTGCAATCTAAATTTTAGAATATGTCCTTAGAAAAGCAAAAAAAGGTTTTTAAATACGTTAGCATCCTTGAAGGACTTTCGTTTTTGTTATTGCTATTTATCGCAATGCCACTTAAATATATTTGGAGTATGCCTCAAATGGTACAGCAGATTGGGATGGCTCACGGCGTTCTATTTATCGCTTACGTTATAGGCGCAATTTGGTTATTCAAGCCACTAAACTGGAACTTTAAAGAATTGCTAGTAGTTCTTGGTTGCTCGCTCGTTCCTTTTGGTCCTTTTTACGTAGAAAAAAAATATCTTTAAACTATGAATATAGAGGAAGGATTTAAAGATCTAATCTGTCTTTTTGAAACTTTTCTAATAGACCAGGGCGTAAACCCTACAGTTGCGCTCTATTTAAATTTGCTATTGAATATCCTGGTTCTTATTCTCATAATTGTTGGGGTGAATTACCTTATTAAAACTTTTGTGATCGAGGCTTTTAAAAGCTTTAGTAACAAGACCACTACTTCTTTTGACGATTTCCTTATAAAAACCAAATTCCCAAAATATATAGGGCAGATTCTCCCCTTAATTATAATCTATTTTACAGTACCCTATATTCTACAAGAATTTCCGCTTGCGGTAAAAGCCTTCTATTATGTAATAGATATATACATTATATTTCTTATAGTTTGGATTATAAGAAGTATTCTACGGGGCACTAAAGCTTATCTGAGAACCTTAGAATCTTTTCACGATAAACCGGTTGAAAGTTATATTCAAGTAATAATGATCATTGTGTGGTTGTTTGCGCTACTTTTTATCGTTGCGGAAATTACCGGCAAAGATGTTTTAAACTTTATTATTTCTCTTGGGGCTGCTTCAGCCATCTTATTACTAATCTTTAAAGACACAATCTTAGGATTTGTGGCCTCCATTCAGGTTAGTGTAAACGATATTGTAAGAATTGGCGACTGGATCACTTTCAGTAAATATGGTGCCGATGGTACCGTGACCGAAATCACTTTGGCAACCGTTAGAGTACAGAATTTTGATAATACATTTACTTCTATTCCTACTTACAGCCTAATCTCTGAATCTTTTCAGAATTGGCGAGGTATGCAGGAATCTCCCGGAAGAAGAATTAAGCGTTCGGTTTTTATAAAACAGAATTCAGTGAAATTTATCACTTCGGAAGATTTGAATAAGTACAAAAACATCCAGTTAATTTCTTCATATCTTGAGGATCGGCAGAATGAAATCAATGAATATAATACCACGCACGAAATTGATGTTAAGCTTCCACTAAATGGGAGGAACCAAACTAACCTGGGTATATTCAGAAAATATATTGATACTTATTTAAATAATCATTCTGCGGTTCATAAAGAAATGTACATTATTGTTAGACATTTACAACCTACCGAACATGGGATTCCTTTGGAAGTTCTTTGTTTTAGCCGGGATAAGCGTTGGGAGAATTTCGAATATATCACCGCCGATATATTTGATCACATAATAGCAGCAGTGTCTTATTTTGATCTTCAATTATTTGAGGCTCCATCGGGTGATGATATTCGTGACTATTTTTCTAAACAGACGGAGTCGGGGAAGGATTTGTAAAGAAATTATACTTGGCCAAACAGAAAACATTTTAAATCACAATTAATCAGTAATTTTAATTAAAATATTATTTTTCTGTAATAAACGTCAATCAAAATATGACATTAAAAGGATTTCTTCAGGTTTTCGGTGTAATAGCGGTAGTGATGACATTGGTTCCATTAATCGCAGCCGACTTTTGGTGGATTAGAATTTTTGATTATCTGCATATTCAACTAACCTTACTAACACTTACTGCAATTGCTGCCTATTTTATAAGGTTTGACATTAAAAGAGCCGAAGATTATATTTTTATGGTCGTACTCTTGGCCTGTTTTCTTTTTCAGGTTGTAAAAATCTATCCATATTTCCCACATGGTAATTATGAAGTTGGGGAGGTCGCAGAAGAAAATTTTAGCAATAAGTTTAGCCTTTATACAGCGAATGTGTTGCAAGAAAACGAAAATCCAGGTTTAATAATAGCAGATATTAAAAAACAGAATCCTGATGTTCTGCTTTTTACCGAGACCAATACTCGCTGGAAAGACGATCTTGCATCAATAGCTGACACTTACCCTTATAAAGTTGAAATTCCATTGGATAATACCTACGGAATGTTATTCTATTCAAGGTTGAAGCTCAAAAACCCGCAAATTCGGTATTTGGTAGATGATAGCATTCCTTCTATTCATAGTGTATTGGAGTTAAGATCTGGCAAGGAAATTATGTTTCATGCCATTCACCCTACTCCACCAATGCCTCAACACAATCCTTCTTCTACTGATAGGGACACGGAAATGATGAAAATCGCATTTATGGCCAGGGATTCTGAAATTCCGGTTGTTGTTGCCGGAGATTTTAATGATGTGGCCTGGTCTGCTACCACCGCTCTATTTCAAAATGTGGCAGGTTTATTAAATACTAGAATTGGCCGTGGTTTTTATAATACTTTCGATGCTACCAGTGTTATAATGCGCTGGTCTTTAGATCACGTTTTTGTAACCGAAGAATTCAGGGTTGTCGATTTTAACCTGGGCAGCGATATAGATTCAGACCATTACCCTCTTTATATAGAATTGAATCTTGAACCTGACAAAGCTGAAGAACAAAGACCTATTCCCGCCACTGAAGATGAAATAGAAAATGCCCGGCAGCAAATTGAGAAATTTGAGGAGAAATCCCGCGAAGACGCAAAGGAAAAAGAATAATCTCTTCCATATTGTCTTTTTCTTTTTATACCCTTTCTATTTTATTTATTAGGGCTTTCTCGTATTAAGTTATTTTTTACCTAATTTCTTAAATAAAACCCAAAGTAGCTCCCGGCACTAGAATTCCTTAGTTTTCTTTCTAAATTTAAATATTGTTCATCCACGCTTTGAGTTATTAATCGCTTAGAAACAGTGGATTCCTTTAATAATATTCAAATTAAAACTAAGAATAGACCTAGAATGCTGAATTTATCTGAATTATCGGAGAAATCAATTAAACAAATTTTAACAACCCTTGAAAAAGATGGTAAAGTAAGTGCTTCGCTTCCGGGCGGCGGTTTAATTCATATAGAAGATAATTTACCTTACCTGGTAGTATACCGCGAAAGGGAAAATGATGAAGGTACAGAACGAATAGTTTTAAGTGAGGCCTCCTATCTTTTAATAGGTGATAAAGAATTTGAAAATTATAAGAATCTTATCTATGCGATTGCTGATAAGCTTTCTTCAGATTTCAAATCTTATATGGTTCTTGAAATCTACACCGGGGAACCAAACAATTGTTTTACCATAAAGGCTCCGGCTGAAAAATTGCCTTCTTCGTTAAAAGCCCTAAAAGAAGAACTCAACAATATAAATAAAACCTTCTCCGGACTTTATCTAAAAGCCGAAATCAAAGACACTCCCAATCGTCATAAAGAAGGCGACGAAGAAATTTTAAGTATTCCTGATGCCAAAAAAACTGGTGCTGTACTCGTAGGGCTTGAAATTCCTCCGGTGTATCGTAATGAGAATCATGAGGTTTACCCGGTATTTTTAAGGCAGTTCAAGGATTATCTTATTACCGCGATTCATAAAGCCATTTATGATTTTGTACGCGTGCAAACCACAAGCGGGGTAGGAAGTTACCTTGCTTTAGGTAGAAAACACTTAAAAGAAAAAGTTTTTGAGGTAGATAAAGCACTGGCAAAGATAGAAAGGTCTTACCAATTTCTATGGTTAGTATCACCGGCTAACATCCACGATATAAAAACCACTTTTTTTGAGAGCAATTATGAAAAGGTTTTAGATTATCACTACAGGTTGCTTCCAATAGATCCAGATCTTTTAAAAAGGGAACTTTACAACCTTAAGATTGAAGATATAGATGATCCTGCTATGTCTCAGGTTTTTAGAGAGAAGCGAGAAGAATTAGACCAGCAAATCACAATGTTAAGTGAACGCGGAACTTCCAATTTCTTCTATAATAGTATTAGACTATATAAGGGTTTAAGTCCTAAATTGAGTGAGGAGGCAGGAGCAATTCTTAGAGAAGTTAATGAGACTGAAGAAGATGAAAATGCTGAATTTATAGATGCCAAAGGGTTTAGTAGCCTTGCCCGACGTGAATTTGATTATTTCGCTAAACAGGATAAAAACTTTAAAAGTAAAGTTCATATTCGAGAGGATGTAAACATTATGATGGTTAACAATGGGGAACTCTATGTCCCTTCAGATTATAGAATGAATAAAAGGGAGGCAACAGCACTCATTCAGCACGAAGTTGGAACGCACGTGCTCACACACTATAATGGAACACGCCAACCTTTGGAATTACTAAGTAGCGGTCTGGCAGATTACGATCCACTTCAGGAAGGACTCGCTGTAATGTCTGAATACCTGGTAGACGGACTTACCGCAAATAGATTGAGAACCTTAGCAGGAAGGGTAATTGCAGGTTCCGCATTAATTGAAGGCGCCGAGTTTCCGCAGTTATTCAGATTACTAAAAATGGATTATGGCTTTTCAGCTCATAGAGCCTTCAACATTACATCCAGAGTTATGCAGGGCGGTGGTTTCTTAAAGGACATCATTTATTTAAAAGGACTTGTCCAACTTCGTGATCATTTACAAAATGGCGGAGAATTTGAACCCCTGCTCGCAGGAAAATTCGGTTTAAAACATACTACCATAATTAAAGAGTTAACCGAAAGACAAGTTTTAAAAACCAGCGCATTACGCCCAAGTTATTTATTAACCGAAAATATGAACAAGAAATTAAACCTAATCAGAGAGGGGCTTCCCCTTTCAAAAATGATATCACAATGAAAATATGCTTTGTACTAAACGATATTGAATCAGAAAGTTGCGGAACTTCTGTAATGCTAATGAATATGGCCCATTCAAGGGGTCATGAAGTTTATGCCATGGGCGTTGGAGATTTTAACTTTCACCACGACGCCCCCATAAGTATTAACAGTACTCAAGTGCCAAAAGACACGAAAACTAAATCTCCAGAGAAATTCCTGGAAGCTCTTCAAAGTCCAAAAGCCAGGAAAAAGAAGATTACAGCCACTACGCTGGATGTACTTTTTATAAGAAATAATCCTACCGAGGAGGAGTCTGGCCGGGAATGGGCCGAACAAGCTGGAGTTGCTTTTGGAAGAATGATGCAGCAACAAGGAGTCCTTGTATTAAATGATGCCTATGCCCTCTCTAACGCTTTTATTGATAAATTATATTTCGAAGAGCTACCTGCAGAAATTAAACCTGATTCATTAATAACCAGAAACAAAGAAGATATTCTGGAATTCTGGGAAAAGAATAATAAAAAGGTCGTTTTAAAACCCTTAGAAGGTTCTGGGGGACAAAATGTTTTTCTAATCGATGAAAATGAAAAAAATATCAACCAGATTATTGAAACCATTAGTCAGGATGGATATGTCATTGCCCAGGAATTCCTACCTGCCGTTAAAGATGGAGATGTTAGAATTATACTTATGAATGGTCGCGTAATGGTAAAAGATGGGAAACAAGCTATTATTAGGCGTGTAAGTGGTGAGGGCGAATTCCGAAGTAATTTTGCACTTGGTGCCACAGCAGACAGTAGCGACCTTACTCCCGAAATGCAGCGTATTGTAGATCTTACTGCACCAAAGCTTATTCGTGACGGCTTATTCTTAGTAGGCCTGGATGTTGTTAAAGATAAACTTATAGAAATTAATGTACTTAGTCCTGGCGGAATGGAGCATTTCAAGGACATTGGATTGCCCGATTTTACCGACACTATAATAGAAGCTATCGAACGCAAAGTTGAATACAAAAACCTCTACGGGCGTCAATTCAGCAACCAAGAATTAGCCTGTATGGGATAAATAAAATTGAAAAGTCACTTTATGAGTAATAATGAAAAAAATGAGATTCCAAGAATAATTGGGAAATATACCAGCAATAAAAAAGGACCATTACTTTTTGTTACTGCCGGAATACACGGCAATGAGCCCAGCGGTGTAGTAGCCCTGGAAGAGGTCTTCAAACAATTGGAAAAAACTCAACCCGAAATTGAAGGTACTTTGGTTGGAGTCTCCGGCAATCACAAAGCCTTAAATCAAAATAAGCGATATATAGATGAAGATCTAAATAGGGTTTGGACCGAAGAGAATATTGAGCAAAAAAAGTCCGAAACTCACGAACAAAAGGAGATGTGGGAGATAATAGAAATCCTAAACCAGTTTCCTGAAGAAGATTTTACCAAAAAATATTTCTTGGATTGCCACACTACTTCCTCGCCAAGTTTACCCTATGTTTCAGTTCAGGAAGTGAACGATAATGACGAATGGGCACATAATTTCCCAACCTTCATCGTACGCGGATTTAGCGATATTATAACTGGTGACATAGACCATTATTTTAGTCGCATAGGAATGACAGGTTTTGTTTTTGAGGCCGGGCAACATGAAGATAAAACTTCAGTTGAAAATCAGGAAGGAATAATTTGGCTGGCTTTAAAAGAAGCTTGCAATCTTGATTTATCTAAAATAGAAACTTATCCAGAATGTGTGCACCGCTTTGCTGAAAAGAATTCTCCCGAACAAAAAACATTTGAGTTGGTGCATCGCCATGGTTTGCAAGACTCTGATATATTTGAAATGGAACCTGGATATGAGAATTTTCAGGAAATCGAAAAAGGGGAGCTTCTAGCCAAACAGAATGGAAACGAAGTAAGAAGTGAATGGAACGGCAGAATTTTTATGCCACTTTATCAATCTCAGGGCAATGATGGCTTTTTTGTGATAGAGGAAGTTGATGTAAAATAATTGAAAACCTTAAGTCATCTGTCCCGAAGTGTCGGGATATTTCAGAATCTAACCCTTGAAATTAAAAGCATTCCTCACAGTTTTTCTAAACCTGTGAGGAATGCTTTTATAAAATTAATTTCTTTGTTGAATTAATTTTTAGCGAACTCTACACAAACGGGTGACATAACTTCAATTGGTAATAGATGTTCATCGAGCTCACCGGTTTCCAAATTAACTTTAAAGCTACTAATTGTTGAGGTATCCTGGTTAGCGGCATATAAAAATTTACCGCTGGGAGATATCGCAAAATTTCTGGGAGTCTCTCCTTTTGTTGGGTAATAGCCAATTGCAGTCAATTTCCCGTATTTATCATCTACTTTAAAGGCTGCAATACTATTATGCCCTCTATTGGAAGTGTAAATAAATTTCCCGGATGGGTGCAAATGAATATCTGCACCAGAATTTTCACCATTATAATCTTGAGGTAAGCTTGAAATATTCTGAATAATTTCCAGATTTCCATGTTTATCAATTTTAAACACACTAATTGTGGAATTTAGCTCATTCATCGAAAAAGCAAAGTTTTCTTCTTTAGAAAAACTAAAATGTCTTGGCCCTGAACCTTTTTCTAATTGAACATATGGTTTTTCTTTCGGACTTAACTTTCCGTCTTTTGAATTGAAATTATAGATCCAGATCTTATCATTTCCTAGATCGGCTATATAAGCAGTTTTATTATCTGAAGAAATTGCTACCGAATGGGCGTGAGAAGCATTTGGATTTTCTAATTCTACTTTTTGTCGTTTTTCAAGATTTCCACTTTCTCCCCTTTTATAAACCATTACAATGCCTCCCATATAATTGGAAACAAAAACATAGTTTCCAGATTTATCGATCTCAATATGACAGGGAGCAAAACTTTCAGTAGAAATTCTGCCGAGCTCTTGCAGGCTATTGTCATTATTTCTTTTGTAGGAATAAATAAACCCGGAATTTGCATCACCACTACCTAATTCACTAACGGCATATAGATTTTCACCATCATTAGAGGCTTTTACAAAACTGGGATTAGTAATTTCAGCAACGGTTTTTTCTGGCTGCAAGCTTCCATTTTCCGGATCTTGCATGGCTAGAAATATTCCTTTTGCCTTCCCGTCTACATGACCTTCTTTTTTAGTATAGGTTCCTATATAAACTGGATTTTCATTTTTTTGAGCAAGGCAGCTTCCCGTTGTTATAACTGCAAGCATAATTAAAGTAATTCTTATCATAATTAAAGTGTTATAGCCATTTTTTACGTTTAAAATAATAGATCATAAGAATAAAAATAGTGATCATTACTCCCCATAGCACAAAATAACTGTGTTCCCATTGTAACTCCGGCATATATTCAAAATTCATCCCGTAAATACCGGCGATAAAAGTTAAAGGAATAAAAATAGAGGCCATGATAGTCAAGACCTTCATCACTTCGTTCATTTTATTACTAATAGTAGTCATATACATATCCATAAGTCCCCAGGCCATTTCTCGATAAAGATCTATGTTTTCTGAAACCTGTAAGATATGGTCGTGCAGGTCGTTTATATAATTTCTAGTTCGATTTTTTATAAGCTCGTTTTCCATTTTCTGAAACCTGAGAATAACTTCTTTAAGTGGAAAAACCGCCCTTCTAACCCTTAGAATAGCTCTTTTAAGGTCCTGGATTTCGTATGTAATATCATCGCTCGGCTGGCTTTCGAAAAGCTGTTCCTCGAGCGCCTCAACTTTTTCACTTAACTCATCTACTACTAAAAAATAGTGATCTACAATAGCATCCAAAAGCGCAAAAACGAGGTAATCTGAACCGTTGGAACGTATACGACCATAAGCTTTCTCCAGTCTGCCCCGTACTCCATCAAAAACATCACCACCTGCTTCCTGAAATGTCAGAACATAATCCTTTCCCAAAACAAAACTTATATGCTCATTTACTAATTTACCATCTTGGTGGTAAAGCATTTTTGCAACAATAAATAAGTAATCTTCATACTCATCTATTTTTGGGCGCTGGGTAGTATTTACAATGTCTTCTATTATTAATGGGTGAAGATCATAATACTTTCCAAGTTTTTCAATTTCTGCTGTATTGCTCAATCCATCTATATTGAACCAGGTAACACGGTCTTCGGCTTCAAATTTAAAAGCATCTTCGGTAGTTGATGAAGTAAGTTTTTCGAAGTTATTTTTATTATAATCTATTACTTCAAGCTTGGTTTCACCAGATTCCTTTCTTCCTACATAGGTTACCGTTCCCGGAGGTTGGTTAACAGATTTCATTTTAGGCCTAAGAAAACTTTGGGATAGTTTTTTTACCATAATTTTACTTTATTGCCTAAAGGTAATAAAGTTTTGATTTCCTAAATGTTTAATAATTGGCTGGCTATGGATTTCAAATCAATAAAAGAAATAAAAAGATTTTCATTGTATTTTTAAAGAATACTAATTATCACAAAAACCTGAGTTTTATCATATCTTAATCTTTTAAATGGTAATAATTTTATTAATACTTTTCAAGTAAAATGCATTAGCGCCAAAATACGATGAAAAAATCACGTCTCGATATCTACCTGTTACTTCCTATTAAGAATTTTATCGAGAAAAAAACTTCTGTGGGTTTGTTACTTATTTTTTCGGCCTTGTTAGCAATGGTTGTAGCTAACTCCCCTCTGGCCGATGCTTATCATAAACTTTGGAAGCAATACATTTATTTGGGCATAAACGACTTTGTTATAAAGAAAAATCTACTTCATTGGATTAACGACGGACTTATGTCTATTTTCTTTTTTATGATTGGTCTTGAACTCAAGCGAGAGATCTTACAAGGAGAACTCTCGAGTATTAAAAAGTCTATGCTGCCCATAGGAGCTGCACTTGGAGGAATGATCTTTCCAGCGCTTATCTTTTTCTATTTTAATACAGGCTTAGATTCTGTATCTGGATGGGGAATACCTATGGCTACAGATATCGCTTTTGCTCTTGGAATTTTATACTTGCTAGGAGACCGGGTTCCTTTTCCTCTTAAAGTATTTTTGACCGCCATAGCTATTGTAGATGACCTTGGTGCCGTGTTGGTAATTGCATTTTTTTATACTTCCGATATTTCCTTACAAAGTCTCGCTATTGGAGGAATCTTTTTATTAATACTAGCTATAGCCAATTTAGTAGGGATTAGAAATACATTATTTTATGCCGTGATGGGTATTGGTGGATTATGGCTGGCAATTCTACTTTCGGGTGTTCATGCAACGATCGCAGCGGTATTAGCGGCTTTCGCGATACCGAATACAAAACGCATTAATACCCCTTTATTTCTTAGGAAATCCAAACTGTTAGGGTATGAAATAAAGCAAGAGTTTAGAAATAAAAAGCAAAATCCTAAAGAAGCCGAAGAACGTATCACACACAATATAGAAAAATTCTCTTCACTAACAGAAGACGCTACACCCCCACTCCAGCGCTTGGAACATGCGCTTCATCCATTTGTAAGTTTTGTGGTATTACCAATTTTTGCATTTGCCAATGCCGGGGTTAGCCTCGGAGAAACTTCTTTCGATTCTGTTTTAAGTCCTGTAATGATTGGGGTTGTTGGCGGACTTATTTTTGGAAAATTTATTGGGGTTGTTTTATTCTCCCGAATTATGGTTTGGTTAAGAATAGCAAGCCTACCTAAAAAAGTGAAATGGAAACACGTCTACGGAATTGGCTTTCTCGCGGCCATTGGTTTTACCATGTCGCTTTTTATAACCGACCTTGCCTTTGAAAACGACAATTACCTTTCACAGGCAAAAATCGGGATCTTGTTAGCTTCTTTGATCGCAGGATTAATTGGTTATTTTTATTTACGAAAAATCGGTAATGGAAATTAATTTTTCTTAAACCTGATTCCCATCATATTAATTAAGCCTAATTTTCGGAAATTTGCAGCCAAAATGCAGTAAAAGTATGAGCAGCTGTTTTCACTGTGGTGAAGAATGTAAAGAAGAGCATCTTGTTTTCCAGGAAAAAGATTTCTGTTGTCACGGCTGTAAAACGGTTTTTGAAATCTTAAACCAAAGCGATCTTACTTATTACTACGATCTTCAGGAAAAACCTGGAATTTCCCCGACAGCATCAGAAGGTAAATTCGATTTCCTGGATAACCCGGAAATAGCAGAAAAGCTATTAGAATTCAATGAGAAAAACACTCAAATAGTAAATTTTCTTGTTCCTTCTATGCATTGCAGCTCTTGTATATGGGTTTTGGAAAATCTTGGAAAACTTAATAATGGAGTGAAATCGGCTCAGGTAGATTTCCCCAAAAAAACAGTACGAATAAGTTTTTCTCCGGAAAAAATAAGCCTCAAAGAAGTTGTTTACCTGTTAAGCAGAATTGGCTACGAACCTTACATTTCTCTAAAAGATTATGATGAAAAAGATCATAAAATAAACCGTAGCCTAATTTATAAGCTCGGTGTTGCCGGATTTGCCTTTGGTAATGTAATGTTTCTTTCTTTTCCCGAATATTTTGAAGTAAAAGAGTTCTGGCTGGACCAATTCAAATATTTATTTCGTTGGCTGATGTTCGCTTTTTCCTTACCCGTGGTATTCTACTCGGGGTCAGATTATTTTATTTCAGCATTCAAGGGCTTACGGGCTAAAATCTTAAATATAGACGTTCCAATTGCTTTAGGAATCGCGGTGCTTTTTATTAGAAGTACTACAGAAATACTATTAGACCTGGGAACTGGTTTTTTTGATAGTCTTACTGGCCTCGTTTTCTTCTTGCTTTTAGGAAAGTTTTTTCAGCAAAAAACCTATTCCTATTTATCTTTTGAAAGGGATTATAAATCCTATTTTCCTATGGCGGTTACTCGTTTGACCAAAAACAGTTCAAAAGAAATTGTAGAGGAGCAGGTACAGGTTTATAAAGTAGAATCTGGTGATCGTATTCTAATAAGAAACGGCGAGTTAATCCCAATTGATGCGGTTTTAATTATGGGTGAAGCTAATATAGATTACAGTTTTGTTACCGGCGAAGCTGAAGCCGTTAGAAAAGAATCTGGAGAAACACTTTATGCAGGAGGAAGGCAACAAGGAGGTATTTTGGAAATTGAAGCTATTAAGGCAATGGACCAAAGTTACCTCACCAAACTTTGGAGCAACGAGGTGTTTAAGAAGGATAAAAAAGGACATTTTCAAAGTTTAATCAATCAGATAAGTAAACGCTTTACTGCCGGTGTTTTGAGCATTGCGTTTCTGGCCACCTTGTTTTGGTTAGTTTATGATCCTTCAAAAGCTTTAAATGTTTTTACCGCTGTATTAATAATTGCCTGTCCTTGTGCTATAGCTCTTGCGACTCCGTTTACACTTGGGAATTTACTTCGCATCTTCGGAAGAAATAAATTTTACTTAAAAGAAGCCGGAGTTATCGAACAAATAGCAAAAATAGATTGTCTTGTTTTTGATAAAACAGGAACGATTACTTCAAATAAAAAAACCGAGGTTTTTTACGAAGGTTTAAAACTAAATGCCGAAGAGGAAAGTTTATTAAGCAGTAGTTTAAGAGCTTCTGGACATCCATTAAGCAGACAGCTCTACCAAATCCTGGACAAAAATAACATTCAGAGCCTGGATGAATTTAATGAACATACCGGGAAAGGAATTAGCTCTGGAAGTAATGGCAGTAAAATGAAAATTGGTTCAGAAACATTTGTAAAAGAAAACATTCCTGCAACCAAAGAGCTTAATAAAACTACGGTGCATATTAGTAGCAACGAAGAATATAAAGGCTGTTATGTTTTTAAGAATTCCTACCGTGAAGGTCTTGCTGAACTTTTTAAAGAATTAGGCGAAAACAAGCAACTTTTTATCCTTTCTGGTGATAATGATGGGGAAAAAGAAAGACTGGAAAACATGTTGCCTTTAAATACCAAGTTTTACTTCAATCAAAAACCAGACGACAAGCTCAATTTTATAAAAAAGCTTCAACAAGAAGGTAAATCGGTGATGATGATTGGCGACGGGCTTAACGATGCCGGGGCACTTGCCCAAAGTAATGTTGGGATCGCAATTTCAGAAAATATTAACGTTTTCTCTCCTGCATGTGATGGTATCCTGGAAGCTTCTAATTTAAACCGTCTGAACAAGTATTTTGAACTTTCGGATAAAGGAATAAAAATTATAAAATGGAGCTTTGCCTTAAGCCTTTGCTACAACATAGTAGGGCTGGCTTTTGCCGTTACAGGGAATTTAATGCCCGTAATAGCTGCAATACTTATGCCCTTAAGCTCTATTAGCATAGTAGCTTTTACAACATTAGCAACCAACCTTGCCGGGAAGAAATTAAAACCCGTATTGAAACAAACCTGATTAAAATCATATTTTAGATTTTAACACAGTTTTAAGTTTGCAGAAATTAATTCATAAGTTTACCGCAAATTTATAATTCATTAAAAATGAACATCATTTACCTCTTACTAGCTTTAAGTGTATTGGTAGCCCTCATCTTCTTTGTAGCCTTTATTTTTTCAGTGAAAAAGGGGCAATATGACGATGTGTATACACCATCTGTAAGGATGCTATTTGATGATGAATTAGTTAAAGAAAAACCAGAGAAATCCAATTCCACCAAAAACAAGAAATCTAAGTAACTATGGAAGTAGAACAGTTTCATTACGATAACAAAATCGTAAAAAAGTTTACTATGGCTACCCTTTTATGGGGTATTGTAGGTATGAGTGTAGGGCTGTTGCTCGCCTTTATGTTTTTATTCCCTAACATAACCGATGGAATTCCATGGTTAAGTTTTGGCCGTTTGAGACCTTTGCATACCAATGCCGTAATTTTTGCCTTTGTTGGTAATGCTATTTTCGCAGGAGTCTACTACTCTACTCAACGTTTGCTTAAAGCCAGAATGTATAGCGATTTCTTAAGTAATTTTAACTTTTGGGGATGGCAGGTAATAATTGTAGCGGCGGCGATCACGCTGCCTATGGGGTTTACCAGTTCTAAAGAATATGCAGAATTAGAGTGGCCAATAGATATTGCCATTGCTTTGGTGTGGGTTGCTTTTGGAGCCAACCTTATTGGTACTATGATTAAAAGAAGGCAGCGTCACTTATATGTAGCTATTTGGTTTTACCTGGCAACTTTTGTAACTGTAGCTGTTTTACACATTGTAAATAATATTGAAATTCCTGTTACTGCTTTTAAAAGTTACTCTTTTTACTCTGGAGTTCAGGATGCTTTAGTACAATGGTGGTATGGACACAATGCTGTGGCATTCTTCTTAACTACCCCTTTCCTTGGATTAATGTACTATTTTGTTCCAAAGGCGGCTAACCGACCTATTTATTCTTACCGACTTTCGATAGTGCATTTTTGGTCCTTGATTTTTATTTATATATGGGCAGGACCTCACCATTTACTTTATTCAACCTTACCAGATTGGGCTCAAAACCTTGGTGTAGCATTCTCTGTAATGCTATTGTTCCCATCCTGGGGAGGTATGATAAACGGACTATTAACCTTGCGTGGTGCATGGGATAAAGTACGTACAGATCCTGTTCTTAAGTTTTTTGTTGTAGCTATTACCGGTTACGGGATGGCAAC
>Ga0102926_1000525_pt1 | contig 22187 bp, 17 predicted proteins | sample SalPonR1_A_D2_MG_FD_78173 | JGI IMG/M metagenome (GOLD analysis project Ga0102926, IMG submission 78173) | Salt pond soil microbial communities from South San Francisco under conditions of wetland restoration - Salt Pond MetaG R1_A_D2_MG | ecosystem: Environmental > Aquatic > Marine > Intertidal...
ATCCACTTCCCCGGCGAGGAGCGCGAGGCGGGGCGGCCGGTGCGGATGCGGCCCGTCCACGGGATGCAGAGGGATATGGGCGGCGTCTTCGGGCTGAACTACGGCTGGGAGCATCCGCTCTACTTCGACGCGGATGTGCCCGACAGCGCCGGATTCACCCGCCAGCCGTGGTGGGAGAGCGTGGGCCGCGAGGCGCGGATGCTGCGCGAGCGCGCCGGCATCATCGATATCTCGAACTTCGCCAAATACGTCGCCCAGGGTCCGGGCGCCGAAGACTGGCTGAACGACGTCTTCGCCAACCGGATGCCCACGAAGGTGGGCCGGTCGTGCCTGACGCCACTGATCGGGAAACGCGGCGGTGTCGCCGGCGATTTCACCGTGACGCGGCTGGCCGAGGACGAGTTCTGGGTGATCGGGTCAGGAATGGCCGAACGGTTCCACCAGAGAGTCTTTCGCGCGGTACCGCTTCCCGAGCGCACGACGTTCGAAAGTCGGACGGAGGCCGTCTGCGGCTTCAACGTCGCCGGGCCGCGGGCGCGCGACCTGCTCGCGCGGCTCACGACCGCCGATCTGTCGAACGAGGCGTTCCCGTTCTTCCGCTCAGCCCGGATTACCGTCGCAGGGGTGGACTGCGTGGCGGTCCGCGTGTCCTTCACCGGCGATCTGGGGTGGGAGCTGCATTGCGCGGAGGCCGATCAGGTGGCTCTTTACACCGCGCTCCTGGACAAGGGGCGCGAGCTCGGGGCAGGGCCAATCGGCAGCCGCGCCCTGATGAGCCTTCGTGTCGAGAAGGGCTACGGATCATGGAGCCGGGACTACAGCCCGGAGTACTGGCCGCAGGAAAGCGGACTCGACGCACTGGTGAAGGCCGACAAGGACTTCCTCAACAAGGACGCTTGGACCGCGATCCGCCACAATGCGCCGCGCGAGGTCATGTCGATCCTGGAGATCGATGCGACCGTCGCGGACGCCTCGGGCGGCGAACCGGTATTTCTGACCGACGGCACGCCGGCCGGGCAGGTCTCCTCGGGCGCCTACGGGTACTCGGTCGGAAAATCGCTCGCCATCGCGTACCTGAAGCCGGATCTCGCCGGCCCCGGCGACAAGCTCAATGTCGCGATCTTGGGCAAGCCGCACGTCGCCCGCGTTCTGGACCGCCCGCCGTTCGATCCAGACGGGCTCAGGCTCCGCGACGTACGCGCGGAGGCGGAGCCGGCCGAATGAATCAGCCGGGCGACATGCCGCGCAGGCGCTCCGACCGACGGCGGAGGAGTTCGACCGTCGTCAGGAGCGCGATCGAGAGTGCGACGAGAATTGTCGCCACGGCGAGGATCGTCGGACTGATCTGTTCGCGCAGACCGATGAACATCTGCCACGGCAGGGTCTTCTGACCGGCCGAGCCGACGAAGAGCACGACGACGACTTCGTCGAAGGACCTGATGAACGCGAACAGTCCGCCCGAGATGACGCCCGGCAGGATGAGCGGCATCTGAACACGGAAGAAGGTGCGCACGGGATCGGCACCGAGGCTTGCCGCGGCGCGCGTGAGCGACCGGTCGAAGCCCACGAGCGTCGCCGTCACCGTGATGATGACGAACGGAATCCCCAAAGCGGCATGGGCGAGGACGACGCCGAGATACGTGCCTTGAAGCCCGACGCGCGAATAGAAGAAGTACATTCCCGCCGCCGAGATGATGAGCGGGACAATCATCGGCGAAATCAGGATCGCCATCATCGCCCGCCGGAACGGCACGTGCGGCTGGCTCAGCCCGATTGCCGCAAGCGTGCCGAGCGAGACCGAAAGGAGCGTCGCCGCCGGCGCGATCTTGAGCGAGTTCCACATCGCCTGCTGCCAGTCGGGGTTGTTGAAGAAGTCCCTGTAGTGTTTGAGCGAATATCCTTCCGGGTCGAGCGCCAGCATCTCCGGCGTGAAGGTGAAGAAGTTCTCGGCGTTGAACGACAGCGGAATGATCGTGACGATCGGCGCGATCAGGAAGAAGAAGATGATCCCGCAGATCACCCGGAACCCGTAGTACCAGGTTCGCTGACCCGTCGTTGCATAGCTCGGTGGTCCGGACATGTCGTTTTACCCCAGGCTCACGTTGTCGATGCCCACGATCCGGTCGTAGACCCAGTAGAGGACCAGCACGACCACGAGCAGGATCGTCCCCAGCGCGGCCGCGAGGCCCCAGTTGAGCGACGTCGAGATGTGGTAGGCGATCCGGTTGGAGATGAACGTCCCGGTGGTGCCACCGACGAGTTCCGGTGTGATATAGTAGCCGATCGAGAGGATGAACACGAGGATGCATCCCGCGCCGATGCCGGGCACAGACTGCGGGAAGTAGACCCGCCAGAACGCCGTCCAGTTCGTCGCGCCGAGCGACTTGGCCGCGCGGACGTATGAGGGCGGAATGGTCTTCATCACGGAATAGAGCGGCAGGATCATGAACGGCAGGAGGATGTGAGTCATCGCGACGATCGTGCCGAACTGGTTGTTGATCATCACCAGCCGGTTGGCGTCACCGACGATCCCTATCCAGACAAGGATGTCGTTGATGACCCCTTGCTGCTGCAACAGAACCTTCCATGCGGAGGTCCGCACCAGAAGCGACGTCCAGAACGGGAGGAGCACGAGGATCAGGAGAATGTTCGCGCTCCGCGCCGGCAGCGTCGCAAGGAGGTAGGCGATCGGATAGCCGAGCAGGATACAAGACCCCATGATGACGAGCGACATGAACAGCGTCCGCTGGAACAGCAGCATGTAGATGCGCTGATCCTCGTCCTCTACCGTGACGCCGCCTTCGGGCGACAGCTGGAGGTCGACGGAGTTCAGGAAATAGCCCGGCGTGTATTCGGGCAGGAAGGTCTTGATCGTGGCCCAGACCTCGTGGTCGAGCCAGTCCTCGTCGATGTCCTCGAACATCGCGCGGATGCTTTGCGTCTCGAAGCCCTCCACGGCCGCGCGCGCCTCGCTCAGCAGGTCCGCGCGCGGGCCTGTATAGGCATCGATCGGGCCTTGATCCGCCGCCATCAGGTCGCGATAGAGCGCGAGGTGCACGGGGGCCCAGGGTTCCTCCGCCGCGGGGTCGTCGTCGTTCTCCTCCTGCATCGCGCGGGCGAAGGAGGTATAGGCATATGCCGTCTCGGGCATCAGCGCGGCGAACTCCGGATCGGCCTCGAACGGTTCGGGGTGCGCCCATCCTTCGGCCGCGACCATGTCCGCCCAGTGCTCCGCCTCGTCCCATCGAGGATCGAGCTCCGTGAACTGATCGAGGTAGATTTCGCCCACCTCGTCCACGGAACGCCCCGTCTTGCGGAAGAGGGACGACATGCCCGTGGTTTCGTAGTTGAGACGGGACCCGAGGCGGGTGTGCAGCTTGCGTTCCTGCGCGTCGACGAGATCGTAGGCAAGCGCGGCGAACGCGGTCTCCGGCGGGAGATCCTCGGTCGCGGCGTCCCAGGTTTCGAGCGTCTGCGACGTGCGCGGCAGGGTTTCCGAGACGATCTGGTTCTCGACCGAACGGAACAGCATGTCCGCGATCGGGGCGATGAACGTGACGAGCACGAAGATGAGGAGTGGCGCCACGAGTGCGAAGGCGCGCAATTTCTGGCGCCGGAGCGACCGCATCAGCGATCGCTTGAGCGGCGTGCCGTCGGCGGAAATGAGCGGCTCGACCTTGCCCGGCTTCGGGCGGTCTCCCGCGTCCGGCTTGGGGATCGGGGCGTCTGCGGCGACGTCTGCCATGTCAGGTTCCTTCCACGACGAGGATGACGCTATCGGCCGTGCGGCGCCGGATGTCGGCGACGTCCTGGTAATCGGGATCGTTGTAGGCGGCCAGCGCCGCCTCGTAGCTCGGGAATTCGATCACGACGTGCCGCTCAAGCACGTCGCCCTCCTTGACCTCGGATTGGCCGCCCCGGACGATGAATTTTCCTCCGAGGCCCTCGAGGATCGGCGTATCGCGCCGGATGTACTCCTTGTACGCCTCGGGCTCCCTGACGGTGATGTGTCCGATGATGTAGCCCTTCGGCATGATCAACCCCCGGATGGGAAGCGGGCGCCGCGAGTCGCGGCACCCGTCCGTTTTTCAGTTACCGCGCGAGCCAGGCCTGGAACTTGGCATCCAGATCGTCGCGGTAGTCAGCCCACCACTCGTAGTTGTAGAGCAGCGTGTTGGCCGCGTTGTCCGGATCGGTCGGCATGTGCGGCGCCATTTCGATGCCGAGATCGGCATGGGTCGAGACGAGCGGAGCCGACGATGCGCGCGCCGGGCCGTAGGAGATCCACTTCGCCTGGTCGGCGAGGCGCTGGGTGTCGGTCGCGAAGCGGACGAAGTCCTTCACCCGCGCCAGACGGTCCTCGGGCAGGCCGGCCGGGATGATCCAGCCGTCGAGGTCGAACACCTGCATGTCCCAGAGCATCTCCACGGGCTGGTCCTGTTCCTCGATGAGCGAGAACAGGCGGCCGTTGTAGGTCGAGCCCATCACGACTTCGCCGTCGGCGAGAAGCTGCGGCGTGTCCGCGCCGGCCGACCACCAGATGACGTCGTCCTTGATGGTGTCGAGCTTGGCGAACGCGCGATCCTGACCTTCCTCGGTCTCGAGCACGTCGTAGAGGTCTTCCTTGGCCACGCCGTCACAGTAGAGCGCCCACTCGAGGTTGTTGATCGGGCGCTTCTCGAGGCTGCGCTTGCCCGGATAGGCCTCGGTGTCGAAGAGCGCGCAGATCTCGGTCGGCGGAGTGTCCCCGACGAGGTCGGTGCGGTAGCCCACGGTCGTCGAGTAGACGATCTGCGGAATGTAGCAGTCCGACACGATCAGGTCGCCGAAGTCCTCGGAAGCGGGTGTGCCGTCCGGCGCGGGCTCGAGAAGCTCGTCCGGATCGTATTCCATCGCCAGGCCCTCGTCGCAGAGACGGATGGCGTCCGAGGCCACGACGTCGACGAGATCCCAGGTGATGTTGCCGGCTTCGTTCATCGCGCGAAGCTTGGCCACCGCCTCGTTCGAGCTTTCGTCCCAGACGACATCCACATCGGGGTGCATCGCCTGGTAGGGCGCGGCGTAGGCGTTGACCTGGCTCGTCTGGTAGGCGCCGCCCCAGGAAACCAGCGTCATGTCGTCCGCCATTTCCTGCGCAGAGGCCGCGCCGCCCACGGCGATAGCAGTCGCCGTCAATAGCATGGATTTGAGTTTCATGTTTCTCTCCTAGTTCGAATTGCCCTTTGATTTTTCCCCGCCCGGTGGGCATGCCGCGGCGGGCATTGATATCAGGCGTCGAGCGCCCGACAGTCTTCGCTACGCCAGCCAATTTCGATCTCCTCGCCGGGCTTGAGCCGGCGCTGGTCTGGAGCGTTGCGTGTCTTGATGATGAAATCTTCGTTTCCCGCGACCTTGAGGCGGGTCCGGTAGATATCGCCCATGTAGATGAATTCGAGCACCTCAGCCTTGATCGTATGCGCGCCCGGCGTGAGGCGGTCCTTGTTGTATTCGACACGCTCGGGCCGGATCGAGACGCGCGTCCGCTGGCCGCTCTCCTCGACGTTGACGGGTACGGCGTCGATGATCTCACCGCCATCGAGCCGGACGGTACACGCGGTCCCGTTGATCTGCTCGATGTTGCCGAGGAGCGTGTTGTTCTCGCCGATGAATTGCGCGACGAAACTGTTTTCGGGTTTCTCGTAGAGCTGATCCGGCGGCGCGAGTTGCTGAATGCGGCCGTCGTCGAACACGGCGACCCGGTCCGACATCGTCAGCGCCTCGGTCTGGTCGTGGGTCACGTAGACCGTCGTGATGCCAAGTTCGTGCGCGAGATTCGTGATCTCGAACTGCATTCTTTCCCGAAGCTGCTTGTCGAGCGCGCCGAGCGGTTCGTCCATCAGCACCAGTTCGGGCTCGAAGACCAGCGCGCGGGCCAGAGCGATCCGCTGCTGCTGGCCGCCCGAAAGCTGTGCCGGACGGCGCCCGCCGAACTCAGCCATCTGCACCATCGAGAGCGCGGTTTTCACCTTCTCCTCGCGGTCGGACTTGCCGATGTTCCGGACTTCCAGCGGGAACGAGAGGTTTTCGGCGACCGTCATGTGCGGGAACAGCGCATAGTTCTGGAAGACCATGCCGATCCCGCGCTTGTGCGGGGGAATGTTGTTGATCTCCCGTCCGCCAAGCCGGATCTCGCCATGCGTCGCAGTTTCGAATCCCGCCAGCATCATCAGGCAGGTCGTCTTGCCCGACCCGGACGGTCCGAGCATAGTCAGGAATTCGCCGCGGCCGATCGAAAGGTTCAGGTCCTTGACGACGAGAGTCTCGCCATCATAGCTCTTCTGGACACGTTCGAATTCGACAAAAGCGGTGTCGCTGCTGTGTGCAGTTGCCACCTTGGTTGCTCCCCGTCTGTCGTTTTTTGTTCAGTTATGACGCTTTCAATACAACAGGGTTCTTCCCGAAAGACAACCCGATCGCCTTTGGAAGCGGCTAAACGGCGAACGAATGCGACCGTATTCAGCAGGTGGAGGGCATATTCAGCAGCGCTTGCATCCGCCCCGTCGCCGCCGCCCTGGCGCGCCGGAGATCGCCTATGAAGGTGCGGATAACGGGGGGCGTGCGGGGCAAAATCCGGCCCGAGGCTCGACATCGTCGAAACCGCATCCCGCACAAGACTGAACTGTCCGCCGATGACGTGGCCGGCGCCGCGGGAGCGCTTGCGAGAACGGTTTGCCACCGCTGGGCCTAGATGGAGGCACGGTCGGCGAAGATGGTCTTCGGGATCGCGAAGGACACCGTCCAGTTGGGCGCATCGACGATCTGGGAGATCCGGAGATCTCCGGCAACCGAGCAGAGCATGTAGGCCGCTTCGGCCGACACCGAGCGCGTGCGCGTCAGGTGGTCGATCATGCCGGATACCGCGTCGCGGGAAGCCGGCATCAGCTCTGGCCCTATCCCGGTCGTGGCGACGACGCCCCCCGAACCGGGGCGCGCCCGTGTCGTCTCATAGCGCGGGAAGACAAGGCGCGCGTCCTTGACGAGGTCCACCTGCAGCGTGAGGTCCATGGCGCTTTCGATGGCGGTGCCGCAGACCTCGCCGTCTCCCTGCGCCGCGTGTGTGTCTCCCGCCGAAAGCAGCGCGCCAGCCACCTCGACCGGCAGGAACAGGGTGGTGCCGGGGCCGAGATCTCGAATGTCCATGTTGCCGCCGACGTTCCGCGGTGGGATGACGCTGTGCCGTCCGGGTTCGGCCGGCGCTGTGCCGATCGTGCCGACGAAGGGGCAGAGCGGGATCTCTGCGATGTCCCCGAAGGCGAGCGGAGAGCCACCGGAGGCGTCGTAGCGCCAGAGGTGGAGCCTCGGGTCCGGGAACTGATCGGCAAGCAGTCCGAAGCCCGGGATCAGTGCGGTCCAGCCGAACCCGGACGGCGACAAATCGACGATCCGGATCGCAAGCGCGTCGCCAGGTTTCGCGCCATCGATGAGGAGCGGACCCGTCACCGGATTGACCCGCGCCGCATCCATCGCGCTGACGTCGGCATCGGTCGACCCGGGACCGAGTTGCCCGTCGCCGGCGTCTCGGCAGGCAAGCGTGACGGTGTCGCCGGGCGCGATTGTTGCGACGGGAGGCTCGCTCCTGTCCCACCCGAAATGAACGTGGTCCGAGTGAATGGTGCGGATCGGGGACGAGGTCATGCTCTCTCGGGGGTCTTGCGCGTGGGAAGGGTTCCGAGCCACGTCATGTAGTCTTTCCGGCGCGTCAGGGCATAGAGGGCCGCAAGCCGCTCCACCGGCCGTTCGTCGTGATCGATCCTGAGAGTCAGCGGGGGACGATCCGCACCGACCACCAGAAGTGCCGCGGAAATCGTGCCCCGGCGGTCGCTTCCCGCGGCGACGCCCGCCGATACGGCGGCGAGAAGGCGCTCCTCGAACGCCCCCGAGGTCCCGGCAAAGGCCTGCGCCGCGTGCTCGATGACAGCCGGCGAGGCCAGCCAGTTCCCTGCGACGATCCAGCCGTCGCCGGTCAGATGTCCCGTGAACGCATGGTTGCCGAGTCCGTCGAAGGCCGCGGTCCTGCCGTCCCTGGAGATTGCGGAGAGTTGACGCGTGTCGCGCCCGGAATCGTCGACGCTTACTGCGGCGACTGCCTCCCGGGCAGAAGCGCCCGAGACGAGTGCCGCAAGGGCATCTTCGCCCCACATCGTCGAGGGCGATAGACCCTGAGACGCGGTGAGGCCGCCTCGGGCGTCGCCCCTGAGAACCCAGCCCCCGACGCAGAGATTGCCTGTCGCCGCGACGCCTCCGAGGTCGCCGGTCGAAGGATCGCGCGCAAGGAGAGAAAAGGTCATGCCACCATTTTATCATGATAAATCTTCCGACTCAAAATTTTTCATGATAAATTAGGGAATAGTCCAATAAAGGGAGCATTTGAAATGAGCCTGTTCGCCATCACGCGCCGGGGCATCGGAGGGCTCGCGGGGGCCGCCGCGCTGTCGCTGTCACTCGGGATGCCTGCGGCGGCGCAGACGCCGCCCGGCGTTCTCATCGTCGGCCAGATCGCCGAGCCGAAATCGCTCGACCCGCACGCGGTGACGGCCGTCAACGACTTCCGCATCCTGATGAACGTCTATGACGGTCTGGTCCGTTACCGTGACGGCACGCTGGAGGTCGAGCCCGCGCTCGCCTCCGACTGGGAGATCAGCGAAGACGGCACGGAGTACACCTTCACTCTCCGTGAGGGCATCACCTTCCATGACGGCGCGTCCTTCGATGCCGAGGCGGTGAAGTTCAACTTCGACCGGATGCTGAACGAGGACCACCCCTATCACGACACCGGGCCGTTCCCGCTCGCCTTCTTCTTCTCGGCGATCGAGGAGACCGAGGTGGTCGACGACATGACGGTGAAGTTCACCCTGAACGAGCCCTACGCGCCGTTCCTGTCGAACCTTGCCTATCCCACGGGCCTCATGGTCTCGCCGGCTGCGGTCATGGAGCATGGCGCCGACTTCGGCCGCAATCCTTCCGGCACCGGCCCATTCACCTTCGCCGAGTGGCGCTCGAACGAGGCGGTCGTGGTAGAGCGGAACCCGGACTACTGGGACGGCGCGCCGGAGCTGGAGGCAGTCGTCTTCCGTCCGATCACCGACGCCAACACCCGGACGGCCGAGATGCTGGCCGGCGGGATCGACCTCATGGTCGAGGTGCCCCCGAACGCGCTTTCGGAGTTCCAGAGTGAATCCTACGAGGTCTACGAGCAGGCCGGTCCGCACGTCTGGTTTCTCATCCTGAACGCCAAGGAAGGGCCGTTCGCGGACAAGCGCGTACGCCAGGCCGCGAACTACGCGGTCAACAAGGAGGCGATCGTCAACGACGTTCTCGAAGGCACCGCCGAAGTCGCCGCCGGTCCGACGCCACCGGCCTTCGCCTGGGCCTACAACGAGGATCTCGAGCCCTATCCCCACGATCCCGACAGGGCGCGTGAACTCATCGCCGAGGCCGGGGCCGAGGGGGCGGAGCTTACCTTCTACGTTACCGAGGGCGGTTCGGGGATGCTCGATCCCGTGCCGATGGCGACCGCGATCCAGGCCGATCTGGAAGCAGTCGGCTTCGATGTCGTCATCGAGACCTACGAGTGGAATACTTTCCTCGGAGAGGTGAACCCGGGCCTCGAGGGCAAGGCCGACATGGCCGAGATGGCGTGGATGACGAACGATCCCGACACGCTGCCCTTCCTCGCGCTTCGCACGGCGGCCTGGCCCGATCAGGGCGGATTCAATTCGGGCTACTATTCGAATCCGCAAGTCGACGAACTGCTCGAACAGGCCCGCGTCGCAACCGATCAGGACGAGCGTGCGCGGCTCTACAAGGAGATGCAGACGATCGTTCAGGACGACGCGCCCTGGGTCTTCGTGGCGAACTGGAAGCAGAACGCTGTGACGGCGGCGAATGTCGAGAGATTCAGCCTGCAGCCGTCGTTCTTCCTGCTTCTGAAGGACGTCGTGAAGAACTGAAGCACAACAGGGCCCCGCACCGGCGGGGCCCTCGCGCCGGGAGTTTTCGAAAACTCCTGGCGAAATCCTTCGAAGGATTTTGCGCCAGATGACGGGCTACATCCTCAAGCGACTGCTGTCCGCGATCCCGGTCATCCTCGGGATCACCGTCATCGTCTTTATCATCATGTCGCTCATCCCCGGCGATCCGGCGACGGCGATCCTGGGTTCCTACGCTACCCCCGAGAACGTCGAAAAGCTCAATCGCGACCTCGGCCTCGATAGATCCTCGATCGAGCAGTACTTCATCTGGCTCGGCAACATGCTGCAGGGCGACTTTGGGCGGTCTTATTCGCTGAACCGCCCGGTCTTGGACGAGGTGCTCGAACGCTTCGGCGCGACGCTGATCCTCGCCGGCACCGCGCTTGTCCTGTGTTCGCTCCTGGGCGTCGCGGCCGGCGTCGTCTCGGCCGCGCGCCAGTACGGGCTGGCCGACAAGGCGATCACCTTCGTCGTGCTCATCGGCATCTCGATCCCGTCGTTCTTCCTCGGCATGATGATGATCCTCGTCTTCGCGGTGACCCTGCGTTGGCTGCCGGTCTCGGGGATGTACGCGATCTACGGCGGCGGAGACCTCCCCGACCTCATCCGACACCTGATCATGCCTGCCACGGCCCTCGCAGTCGTCGCGACAGGGGTCATCGCCCGGCTGTCGCGGTCCGCGATGCTCGAGGTGCTGCGGCAGGACTTCATCCGAACCGCCCGGGCCAAGGGCGTCACGGAGAACCGCGTGATATGGGCGCATGCGCTCAAGGCGGCCATGGTGTCGATCATCCCGGTGATCGGGGTGCAGGCGGGCTTTGTCCTGTCGGGCGCCGTTTATATCGAGACGGTATTCCAGTGGCCCGGCGTCGGGCGGATGCTGGTCACCGCGATCCTCACCCGCGACATCCTGCTCGTGCAGGGCGGAGTGGTGGTGGTGGCGGCCTGCTATGTGCTCTTCAACCTCGCCGTCGACGTGGCGCAAAGCGTGCTCGACCCGCGGGTGAAGACATGACCGTCGCAGAAGCCCCGGTCCCGCCCGCCCCCCCACGAGGCGCGGCGGCGGGCGCCTTCCTCAAGCTCTTCGCGCGCAATCGCCTGGCGGCGGCGGGCGGAATCCTTCTGGCGGTTGTCGTTCTCATAGCCATCGCCGCGCCGATCCTGCCGCTGCAGGACCCGTATGCGCAGGACACGAGCCAGAAGTTTCTTCGGCCCTTTGCAGAGGGCCACCTGCTCGGGACCGACCACCTCGGCCGTGATATCCTTTCCCGTCTCATCTGGGGCACACAGCTTTCGCTGGTCGTGGGCCTCGTCGCCTCCGTAGGTGCTGCCTTCTTCGGGTCGGTCATCGGGATCGTGTCGGGTTTCTACGGGGGACGGGTCGACAACCTCCTGATGCGCGGCATCGACATGCTGATGGCGTTTCCCTACATCCTGCTCGCGCTCGCCATCGTCGCGGCGCTGGGGCCCGGCCTCGTGAATGCGCTGATCGCGGTGGCGCTCGTCAACATCCCCTTCTTCGCGCGCAACATCCGGGGCGTGACGGTGACGCTCGCCCACAAGGAATTCGTCGATGCCGCGCGCCTTGCCGGCATGTCGAACCTGCGGATCATGGTGTCCGAGATCCTGCCCAACGTGCTGCCGGTCATCGTCATCGCCATGTCGACGACCGTTGGCTGGATGATCCTCGAGACGGCGGGCCTGTCGTTCCTCGGTCTCGGCTCGCAGCCTCCCGTCGCCGATCTCGGCTCGATGCTGGGCGAGGGGCGGAACGCGCTCATCACCGACCCGCACGCCTCGATCATTCCCGGCCTCATGATCTTCGTGATCGTGATGAGCGTGAACCTTCTGGGCGACGGAGTGCGCGACGCGCTCGACCCCCGGCTGCGGTCCGGCGCGCTGACGCGGCCGATGGCGCGCACGATCGTCGACAGGGACCATGTGCCCGAACCGCCAGCGGAGCCCGGCCTTCTCGACGTGCAGGAATTGCGCACGGAATTCCGGATCGGGTCCCGGACGCTGAAGGCGGTGAACGACGTCACGCTGACGGTCAAGCCCGGCGAATGCCTGGGGCTCATCGGGGAATCCGGATCGGGCAAGTCGGTCACGGCGCTTTCCATCATGGGTCTTGTCGCCTCGCCGCCTGGCGTGATCGCGGCGGGCGCGGTCCGCTACTCCGGCGACGAAATCGTCGGCGCGCGCTTCTCGCAGCTCCGCGACCTCAGGGGCGACCGCATCTCCTACATATTCCAGGATCCGCTTTCCACGCTCCACCCGCTCTACAGCATCGGCGACCAGATCGTGGAGGCGATCCGGTCGCATCACGACGTGGCGAGGGCAGAGGCGCGGCAACGGGCGCTGGAGCTGCTGGAGGCCGTCCGCATCCCCAACGCCAAGAACCGGCTCGACGACTATCCGCACGAACTGTCGGGCGGAATGCGTCAGCGGGTCGGCATCGCCATGGCTCTCGTCAACGACCCCGATCTCATAATCGCCGATGAACCGACGACGGCGCTCGACGTGACGGTGCAGGCGCAGATCCTTTCGCTCCTCGACGATCTCCGGCGCGAGCGCAGCGTGGCCATCCTGTTCATCACCCACGATTTCGGCATCATCGCTCAGCTCTGCGACCGTGTGGCGGTGATGTACGCCGGCAGGATCGTCGAGACCGGTCGCACGCCCGATGTCCTTTCCGATCCCGCGCACCCCTACACCCGCCGGCTCATCGCCTGCGTCCCTGAACTGGGCGAGGGCCAGCGCGAGCTCCATGCGATCCCCGGCCTGCCGCCCGCCGTCGACGATCTGCCCCCCGGTTGCGCTTTCGCGACGCGCTGCGACAAGGCGCGCGACGTCTGCCGGCAGGGAGAGATAACGCTCGACCCCTTTACGGGCGACCGCGCCGTGCGGTGCCTCTTTCCCGAGACTGAAACAGGGCGCGTCGCATGACGGCCCCGACCCTCGCGATCCGCAACCTCGACAAGCGCTTCGGCGGCGGGCGCACGATCTTCGGCCGCGAGAAGCCCGCGGTCCACGCCGTGCAGGACGCGAGCCTCGACGTACCGCGCGGCGAGACACTCGGCATTGTGGGCGAATCCGGCTGCGGCAAGTCCACGCTTGCCCGGATGATCGTCGGACTCCTGCCGCCGACGGGCGGCACGATCGAGATCGAGGGCACGGACTACGCCAAGGTCGCGGGCAAGGATCCCGCCGCCTTCGGAAAGGTCATCCAGTACGTCTTCCAGGATCCGATCAGCTCGCTCAACCCGCGAAAGACAATCCGCCAGATTCTTGAGGCGCCGCTGAAGCTTCTCCACGGCATGCCGGCCGCACGACGCGCGGAACGGATCGACGAGATCCTCGACGCGGTGAACCTGCGCCGCGAGTTCCTCGACCGCTACCCACACGAGTTCTCGGGCGGGCAGGCGCAGCGCATCGGCGTCGCCCGCGCGCTGGCCGCCGCGCCACGTATCCTCGTGCTGGATGAACCCGTCTCGGCGCTCGATGTCAGCGTGCAGGCGCAGGTGCTGAACCTGCTTGCACGTCTGAAGGACGAGTTCGACCTGACCTACCTCTTCATCACCCATGACCTCGCCGTGGTGGAGGCCGTAGCCGACCGAATCGCGGTGATGTACTTCGGCCGGATCGTCGAGCTCGCGCCGGCGCGCGAGATCTTTGCACACCCCCGCCACCACTACACCGCGCTTCTCGCCCGGAGTGCGCCGACCGTCGGACGCCCGCTCTCCGCCCCGGAGGGCGTCGATGCCGAGCTTCCCGACCCGCTCGACCCACCGCCCGGTTGCGCCTTCGCGAAGCGTTGTCCGGCGGCGACCGATATCTGCCGAACCGTCAGACCGGAGTTCACAGACCATGGCCCCGGACACTACGCCGCCTGCCATCACCCCGCCCGCTGACACCCCCCGGATGAGCCGGCCGCAGCGCGCCGCGGCCGCCATCAAGGACTGGGTCGTCGACCGCGGGATGCAGCCGGGCGACCGTCTTCCGGCCGAGGCGGACCTCATGGCGCATTTCGGAATGGCCAAGGGCACGATCCGCGAGGCGCTGCGCGTGCTCGAGGCGCAGGGTCTGATCCGCACGCGCACCGGACCGGGCGGCGGCGCTTTCGTCAACGAGGTGTCGGAGGCGCGCGCCAAGGCGCTTCTCGGCAACTACTTCTACTTCAACGAGATCGGAATTTCCGACATCTACGAATTGCGCCGGGCTCTCGAACCTGTGCTCGTGTCGCAGCTGGCGGGGAACCTCGCCGAAGACCAGATCCGCCAACTCGAGGAGGTTCTGGCTGTCTACAAGGAACCGCCCGAGACGATCGAGCAACTCGAAACGCAGCGGATCGCGGAGCTGACCTTTCATGAAATCCTCGCGTCGTTCTCGCCGAACCCGCTGCTCCGGTTCCAGTGCCGGTTTCTCATCAGCCTTCTGAAGGACCTCACCATCTGCCGGAAGATCTACCGCCGACGCATCCCCGACTTCCGTCGCAAGGGGCGGGACTATCAGGTGCGTCTGATCCAGGCGCTTCGCGCGGGGGACGTGGGGGCGGCGCGGTCGATCATGCGCGCGCACATGATCACGGCTCAGGACGTGATGCGGGACCAGGAGAGCATCGTCCAGCGCCAGTTCCTGCCCGAGACCCCGGGAAGCAGCTAGCTCCGTTCCGTCCAGTCCGCCGCGTCGTCGACATCCGGTTCGGCGGGCGCTGTCGGCTGGCGCGTGAAGCCCTCCAGATCGCCCATCGTCCGCTTGTCCCGCGTGATCTCGACGGTGCTGCGGGAGAAGGCCGTCAGAAGCTCCGCGAGGGATCGAAGCGCGTGCATGTGGATGCGCTCGTAGCCGTGGCTCGCATCGACGCCGAAGGTGGCGAGCGCGGTGCGCACGTCCGCCCCGGCTTCGATCGCCGATGCGCTGTCCGAACGGTAGTGGCGGAACACGTCCTTTCGGTAGCCGATGTCGTTCTCGGTACAAAGATCGGCAAGCTTGCGCGTCAGGTGATAGTCGAACGGACCGCTCATGTCGGCCATCGACAGGGTAACGCCGAACTCGGACGAGTTCTGGCCCGGTGCCGACGTGCCGTTGTCGACCGCCACCATCGACGCGATCTCGGGCAGGAGGATCGCGGCGGCGCCATGCCCCACCTCCTCGGCGATGGTGAACAGCCAGTAGATGTCGACCGGCGGCGGTGGCGCATCGACGAGCGCCTTCAGAGCGGCCAGCATGACCGCGACGCCCGCCTTGTTGTCGAGGTGCCGCGAGACGATGAATCCGTTGTCGATGAACTCCGGCTGCGGGTCTATGGCGACGATGTCACCGATCTCGATGCCCAGCGAATGGAGATCGTCGGCGTCCATGGAGCGCGCGTCGACCCGCAACTCGACGTAGTCCCAGCCGATCGGCAACTCGTCGACCCCTTCACCGAAGGTGTGGCCCGAAGCCTTGAGCGACAGGATCGTGCCGCGGTAGGATCCTCGGCCGGTGAAGATCGTCGCCCGCGCGCCTTCAGCGAAGCGCGCCGACCAGGTGCCGATGGGAATGATCTCCAGTCGACCGTTGTCCTTGAGCGCCTTGATCTGCGCGCCCAGCGTGTCGACATGCGAGACGATGGCGCGTGCCCCGGCAGACTGAACCCCGGGAAGACGTGCACGGATCGCGCCTCGGCGCGTCAGTTCGTATTCGACGTCGAAGGAGTCCAGGATCTCGCAGACGTGCCGGACGATGTTGTCTGTATAGCCTGTCGGACTCGGGATCTCGAGCAGCGCCGCGAGGCGATCCTGCAAGTAGCCGATGTCGATGTCGAGACGTCCGTCCTCTGCCATTCCTGGTTTTCCTGCCTTCTGTTCCCCCGCGACGAACCTCTCTGGCCGTCACGTCCAGCCCACCATGACGGATGCAGAGCGGGCGTCAACCGACGCGCCGTCCCGCCCGTCAGCCGCGCTATTCTAAGGAGCGCTCGGGCTCGACGTCGCGCTCGCGCGACTGCATTCCCATGGACAGGGGAAACAGCAGGTCGATGAAACGCTGCGCGGTGGGCTGCGGTTCATGGTTGGCAAGGCCGGGGCGTTCGTTCGCCTCGATGAAGACGTAGTCGGGTTCGCGAGGGCTCTTCACGATGAGGTCGATTCCGGTGACGGGAATGTCGATCGCCTTTGCCGCACGGACCGCGGCGTCGATCAGCGCCGGGTGGGTCTCGCCCGTTGCGTCGAGGATGACGCCGCCGGTATGGAGATTCGCCGTCTTCCTCACCTTCACCTCGACGCCCTCGGGAACGACGTCGTCAAAGCCGTAGCCCGCGTTGCCGAGGCAGCGCTCGGTCTCGTCGTCGATCGGGATCCGGCTTTCACCGCCCGTCGCGGCGGCACGCCGGCGGCTCTGCGCGTCGATGAGATCCCGGGCCTTTCGCACCCCGTCGCCGACGATCGCCGCAGGCCGCCGGATCGCCGTGGCCACGACCCGGCCGCCGATCACCACGAGGCGCAGATCGTCGCCGGGCATGTATTGCTCGACTACGACGTCGCTCGAAAACGTGCGTGCCCAGTCGACGGCCTTCTCGACTTCCTCGGGCGTCCTGAGATCGACCGAAACCCCGTTGCCCATCTCGCCGCGGGCCGGCTTCACGACAAGCGACCCGTGCTTTTCGAGCAGGACGGCCCGCGCCTCCGGTGTGTCGGCTTCAGCCTCTTCGGCCACCTCCACGCCGGCGCTGCTCACGATCCGGCGCGTGACCCGCTTGTCGTCGCAGATCGACATCGCGACGGCGGAGGTCAACTCGCTCAGCGCCTCCCGACAGCGGATCCGTCGGCCGCCGAAGCGAAGCTCGAAGTACCCTGCCTCCGCGTCGATCGGCTTGACGGTGATGCCTCGTCGCCGCGCCTCGTTGACGATGATCTGGGCATAGGGGTTGAAGCCTTCCGTCCCCGTCTCGCCCACGAAAAGCGGCTCGTTGATCGGGTTCTTCCGCTTGATCGTGAAGGCCTGGATGCGCCGGAACCCCAGCTTTTCGTAAAGCCGGATGGCCTCCGCGTTGTCATGCATCACCGACAGATCCATGAACGCCGCGCCACGCGCCTTGAAGTGCTCGGCGAGGCGCCGAACCAGGCTTTCGCCGATACCGGGATGCGGGGCCTGAGGAGCGACCGCGAGGCACCAGAGTGACGAGCCCTTCTCGGGATCGTCGAAGGCCCGTCCGTGTCCCACACCCATCACCGTGCCGAGGATCGCGCCCGATTCCGAATCTTCGGCCACCAGCACCGTGATGGCGCGTGCGTCCCGGTTGGACCAGAAGAACGACGGGGGCACCGGCACCATCCTGTGCGACGCGTAGATCGTATTGATCGCCTCGGCGTCTTTTTCGGTCGTGAGGCGGCGGATGAAGAAGCCGCCGGACTTCCGGTGCTTGGCACGGTACGTCGTGAGGTCGAGCCTGTAGGTATGCGACGGGTCGAGGAACAGCTCCTGCGGCGCTTCGGAGAGCACGACATGCGGGTCGCGGACGTAGAAGGCGATGTCGCGCCGGTCCGGCCCTTCGGCCTCGAGCGTCTCGGCAAGGTCCTTTGGTTCGGTGAAGGTGTTTCCGAAGATCAGCCGGCCCCAGCCACAGTCGATCGAAGCGTTGGACCGCGCTGCCTTGCTGACCGGCGGAGGCGCGGCGGTCTCGCGGCGGAGCCGCTCCAGCCGATGCTGGTGCGCCTGCGTATGCCGCGACCGGTCGCGCCGCGTCACGGGCGGATCTCCTGCGCCTGAAGCCAGAGCTCCAGAAGCGCAACCTGCCATAGCTCCGAGCCCCTGAGCGTGGTGATGTGCTCCTTAGGCGCGGCGAAAAGAGTGTCCAGATACTCGGCCCGGAACAGCCCGCGCTTCTGCGCGGCCTCAGACGTCAGCGCGTCGCGCACCATGTCGAGATACGGTCCCTCGATGTACTTGAGTGCCGGCACCGGAAAGTAGCCCTTCGGCCGGTCGATCACGTCGTTCGGGATGACCTGCCGCGCGGCTTTCTTGAGGATCCCCTTGCCGCCCTGTTCGAGTTTCAGAGCAGACGGCATTCGCCCTGCCGTCTCGACGACCTCGTGGTCGAGAAACGGCACCCGCGCTTCGAGTCCCCACGCCATCGTCATGTTGTCGACCCGCTTGACCGGGTCATCCACGAGCATGACGTTGGTGTCGAGACGGAGCGCCTTGTCGACAGGATCGCTTGCACCGGCGCGGGCGAAGTGCTCCTCGATGAAGGCGATGCTCTCGTCGCGGTCCGCCAGATGCTCGGGGGCGAGGTGCTCGGCCAACCGCGCGTGCGTCCGGTCGAAGAACGCCTCGGCATAGGCACCGACCGCGTCGTTGGTGTCCTTCAGCGGCGGATACCAGTGATAACCGCCGAAGACCTCGTCCGCGCCCTGGCCCGACTGCACGACCTTGATCGTCTTCGACACCTCGCGCGACAGCAGGAAGAACCCGATGTTGTCGTAGGAGACCATCGGCTCCGACATCGCCCGGATCGCCAGCGGCAGGTTCTCACGCATTTCTTCGGACGGGATGAAGATCTTGTGGTGGTTCGTCCCGTAGTGCTCGGCGATGAGGTCCGAATAGGTGAACTCGTCGCCCTTCTCGCCATGCGCCTCCTCGAACCCGATGGAGTAGGTGGCGAGCCCGGTCTGGCCCTCCTCGGCCAGCAGACCGACGATCAGCGAACTGTCGACGCCGCCGGACAGCAGAACCCCCACCGGCACGTCCGCCACCATGCGCCGCCGCACCGAAGTGCGCAGCGACTCCAGCAGGATTTCCTCCCAGTCTTCGACCGACCGGCGCGCGTCCTCGGGCGTCCGCTCGAAGGTCGGGGTCCAGTAGGTCGTGTCGCTGTGCCGGCCGTCGGGCTCGTAGATCCGGATCGTTGCCGGCGGCAGCTTCCGCACACCGGCGAGGATCGTGCGCGGCGGCGGTACCACGGCGTGCCATGTCATGTAGTGGTGCAGCGCGACGCGGTCGATCGAGGTGTCGATCCCGCCCGCGCGCAGCAGGGCGGGAAGCGTCGAGGCGAAGCGCACGCCTTTCCCGGTCTCCGCGTAGTAGAGCGGCTTTATCCCGAAGCGGTCGCGGATGAACACGACCCGCCCGCTGTCGCGTTCGTGAATGGCCACGGCGAACATGCCGTTGAACTTCGGGATCGCATCAGCGCCCCACTGGGCCCACGCCTTCAGCACGACTTCGGTGTCCGCCGTCGAGGCGAAGCGGTGGTCCTTCGCCTGAAGCTCCTCACGCAGCTCCTTGTAGTTGTAGATGCAGCCGTTGAAGACGACCGTCAGTCCGAGCGCTGTGTCGACGAAAGGCTGCGCGCCCGCCTCCGACAGGTCGATGATGCTCAGCCGCCGGTGGCCGAACGCGACGCGGCCATGCGCGACCACGCCGGAGCCGTCGGGGCCACGTGGCGCCATGGTCTCGGCCATTCTCGCAACCGCGCCCACGTCGGCTGGACTCCGGTCAAAGGCTATGTCTCCGCATAATCCGCACAAATGTCAGTCCTCGATTTCATGGCTGGTCTGGGCTCTTGCCAAGCCTATGGGCCTGCACCTCGGCGGTCAAACCGGTGAGGGAACGTGGAAGAAGGTGTTCGGTTTCAGGCGCATCGGCAAGTCACGGCTGCCGTGGCATCTCATCGTGCCGCCCGCCGGCATGGATCCGCCTGCGCAGACCGTCGGCCGGCGTCAGGGCTGCCGTGCCTCGCGCTTGAACGGGTTCTCCTCGGGCACCTCGAAGTCCGGCACCAGCTCGCCTTTCGCTTTGGCGTCCGCCATGTAGCGGAAGGCGTTGATCGACATCCGCATCAGGTGCTCGCCGGCCTTCATCGGCGGATACTTCTCGAGCGTCTCCGGCGTTCGATACTTTGTCAGCGGTTCCACCACGGCGTGATAGTCGAGACCGAAGAAGAGCGGGAAAGAATACCGCTCTTTCCCGATGTTCACGACCCGGTGCTGCGTCGACTTGAACTGCCCGCCCGACCAGGTCTCAAAGATGTCGCCGATGTTGACGATGAAGCAGCCGGGGATCGGCGGCGCCTCGATCCACACGTCCTCGGCGTTCATCACCTGAAGTCCCGGACCGCCCTGCAGGAGGATCGTGAAGCACTCAAAATCCGAGTGCGATGCGATGCCCACGATCTCCTTCGTCGCCGGCAGATCGTTCTCGATATACCGCAGCATCCTCAGTTGCGATGTCGGATAGGTGATGTGACGCGTCAGTTCCTCGGTCTCGACGCCGAGTTCCAGCGCAAGCGCGTCAAGCAGGCGCAGCCCGAGATTGAACACCGCGTCGTAGTAGCCCGCGACCGTATCCTGCCAGCCGGGAATGTCCGGCCAGACGTTCGGGCCAGTCATCCGCCACTCGGCGAGGTAGTCCGGATGGTCCGCCGGTGCCTCGTAGGACATGTCCCAGGCTTCGTTGAGGTTGATCGACTTCGGGAAATCCGCGCCGTTCTCCTCGAATGGCACGTAACCGCGATGGTTCGTGGTGAACCCCGACCAGTACTTCATCTTGAAGCTTCGCGGCTTCTCGTGAAATGCCTTCGAGGCCGCGAACATCGCGTCGATCCGGTCCTGTGGCACGCCATGCCCGGTGATGTAGAAGAACCCGGATGTCCGCGCCGCCTCGCCCAGCGCCGCGGCCACAGCCGCCGTGTCGTCGGGATCACCCGAGAAGAGCCCCGAAAGGTCGATCACCGGAAGGGTCGCGTCGTTCACCGTGAGGGCGCGCTGATCGTCTGACATGTCGCTTCGCATGGCCGTGTCCCCTGATTCTGCATCGCAGAAGAGGCTGCGCTCCAACAGGTCGAACGCATATGCGCGGCGATTAAGAAACCTCAAACGCTCGGGGCATCTGCTCAATATTTCACCGTCCAGGCGCAAGACTGGCGCACGAAAGACCCGTTCGCGTTGACCGTGACCTGCCTCGCCCGCGCAGCCTGTCTCCATGCTTGGCCTCCGTGCCGGGTGCGCTCCTCCTCCTCCCTTCCGGGCGCGCCGGGTGCGGACTTTCGACGGAGACGCTCACATGACACGCATGAACAGACGGACACTTCTCAAGAGCGGTGCCGCGACCGGCCTCGCCGCGGCCACCGGCGCGATCGGAACACCGCTCATCGCGCAGAGCAGAAGCCTCAGGATCGGCTCCTACGGCGGCTATTTCGAGGACAGTTTCAAGGAGCACGTCTACCCGGTCTTCACCGAAGCCACCGGTATCGCCGTCGAAAGTGTGACACAGCCGAACTCCACGGACTGGCTCGTGACGATGCAGCAGGCGACGCAGGCAGGCAGCGTCCCCGCGGATCTGTCGCTCTACGCCCGCGACACGCTGATCAAGGCCTCCCGCATCGGCGGGCTCCTCGCTCCGCTCGACCGCGCGAACATTCCCAACGCCTCGAATCTCGACGGCTATTTCGTCTTCGAGGCCTCCGAAGGCGCGCTTGGCGTCGGCGCGATGTCGTGGTTTTCGGCCATGGTCGTGAACCCGGGCGAGGTCGATGCCCCGGCAAGCTGGGCCGATTTCTGGGACAGTTCCATCTACGAGGCGAGCCTCGGGCTTTCGAAGAACTACAACTCGCAGTTCCTCGACATCGTTGCCGCCACCTTCTTCGCGGGCGAGGCGACCTTCGCCTCGCGCGACGGCATCATCGCCATCATCGAGAAGGCGGCCGAGATCAAGCCCAACGTGGCGCTCTGGTGGTCGGCGGAAAGCCAGATGGAGCAGTCGATGAAGAACGGCGACGTCATCGGCGGGCAGTACTACCTCGACGTGGCGAACCTGATGGCCGCTGACGGCTTCCCGATCCAGGCGGTATTCCCCAAGGAAGGCAACCCGCAGGACTACGGGTCGTGGTGCCTGTCGTCGCTGTCGGACAAGTCCGCCGAGGCGGCGGAGTTCATCAACTTCTCTTCCGACCCGGCGATTCAGGCGCTCATGTCACGCAAGATCGGCACCGCGCCGCTCGTCTCGAAGGACAAGACCGACCTCACCGACGAAGAATTCGCCTTCGTTTCGGGCACTCCCTCGATCAAGCCGGCCTACGAGGCCTATCTCGACAACGAGACTTTCATCAAGGAAACTTGGGACAAGATGCTCGCCGGAGCCGCCTGACGGCCATGAGCGGGCTCGTTCTCAGGAACATCCGCAAGGACTTCGGCGGCGTAC
>Ga0102926_1000528_pt1 | contig 22167 bp, 18 predicted proteins | sample SalPonR1_A_D2_MG_FD_78173 | JGI IMG/M metagenome (GOLD analysis project Ga0102926, IMG submission 78173) | Salt pond soil microbial communities from South San Francisco under conditions of wetland restoration - Salt Pond MetaG R1_A_D2_MG | ecosystem: Environmental > Aquatic > Marine > Intertidal...
ATATCGAAATTGTCTCCAAGCACTGATGTTGCGCGTTTTGCCAAATCGATAAGCAGGTTTATTCCGAGGGACATGTTGCCGCTTCTGAAAATAGCTACACTCTTGGAAGCATCGTCTATGGCCTTTTCCAATTCGCCGTCAATTCCCGTAGTGCAGATTACTGCGGGTGTTTTTGTATTAACGCAGTATTTCAAAATATTGGGCACCGCTGAAAAATGAGAAAAATCTATCAAGACATCGGCGTTCTCTGTTGATGATTCAAAGGTTTCGTATAAAGGGAATTCAAAATCGGATGGATTTGCGAAAGCATCGATTCCACAGACTATCTCCATATTGTTGCTGGCTTTCACTATTTCGGCGACCACGCCGCCCATTTTACCGCCTGCTCCGTGCAATATTATTTTAATCATGGCCATTACCTACAACAATCCATAAAGGCGCATTTGTTCTTTGAGATTGGCGAGGGGACCTTCCGACATTTGGCACAAAGGGAGTCTGAATCCGCCTACACCGCGCCCCATCAAGTTGAGGGCGGTTTTTACCGGTATTGGGTTTACTTCCTTGAAGAGAGCGTCTATAAGAGCTTTCATTTTAAGCTGAAGCTCGCAAGCGCCTTTAATGTCTCCGGAGTGGAATTTCATTACCATGTCGTGAGTGTCTTTCGGGGCAATGTTTGCGACTACTGATATGACCCCGTCTCCCTTTACAGAAAGAAGCGGGACAATCATATCGTCGTTTCCGGAATAGATGTAAAAGTCGTCTGGGACGAGTCTTGCAATTTCAACCACTTGGGATATGTTTCCGCTTGCTTCCTTTACACCCTGTATGTTGGGGTGATTCGCCAATTCGGCAACGGTTTCCGGGAGTATGTTGACTCCGGTCCTTCCGGGCACATTGTACACAATTATAGGTATATCCACTGAATCTGCAATTGCTGTATAGTGCTTTAGAAGACCGTTTTTTGTGCCCTTGTTGTAGTATGGAGTCACAACCAAAAGACCGTCGACTCCAACAGATTCTGCAAATTTGCTCATCTCGATTGCGTGCTTGGTGTTGTTGCTTCCAGTTCCGGCAATCACAGGTATGCGTCCGCCGACTTTTTCAACTGCGAAACGGATTGACTCTTTTTGTTCGCTGTTGTCCATAGTTGCAGCTTCTCCCGTTGTTCCGCAGATAATAAGAGCATCTGTCGATTCTTCAATCTGCCAATCAATCAATTCGCCGAGTTTTTCAAAATTTACACTTTCGTCCTCGTTGAAGGGAGTGACGATTGCAACGCCTGATCCTTTGAATAATGACATAACATCACCTTTTCCTTTCAATGGTGTCCCTTAGAGAGTTTCAATCAACCTTTCAGCAATCTGAACGGCATTTGTCGCCGCGCCTTTACGAATGTTGTCAGCTACAACCCATAGATTCAATCCATTCTCAATGCTGAAGTCCCTTCTGATTCTGCCGACATAAACAGGGTCTGTTCCTGCTGCAAGCGAAGCAAGAGGATATATGTTTTCGGAAACGTTGTCCATCAGCACTATGCCTTCGCTTCCATCCATCAGGGATTTTATGTCTTCTACCTCAAATGGTTTTTTGAGCTGTATGTTTATTGATTCGCTGTGGCTGTAGAAAACAGGTACGCGTACTGTTGTAGCCGTAATCTTGAGATCGTAGTCCCCGATGATCTTTTTTGTCTCGTCAATCATTTTCATTTCTTCCTTCGTATAACCGTTTTCGAGGAAAACATCAATATGGGGAAGGCAATTGTTTGCTATTGGATGGGGATATGCCTTGCATGTGTTGTTGCCTTTCAGCCCTTCCTCCAAATCCGAAACGCCTTTTACTCCCGAGCCTGAAACCGCCTGGTATGTCGAATATACGATTCTTTCGATACCGTAAGTTTCGTAAAGGGGCTTGAGTGCTACAACAGCCTGAATGGTCGAGCAGTTTGGGTTGGCTATTATGCCCTTGTTCCAGGAGATGTCTTCAGCATTTACCTCTGGAACGACAAGAGGCACTTCAGGGTCCATTCTCCATGCGCTGCTGTTATCGACAACAGTGACGCCATTGGATGCGGCTATTGGAGCAAATTTTTTGCTTGTATCTCCACCCGCCGAGAATAGCGCTATGTCGATGTCTCTGTCGAAAGAATTTTCATTGAGTTCCTCGACAGTGTATGTTTCGCCCTTGCAAGTAAGAATTTTGCCGGCAGACCTTGCCGATGCGAAGAGATACAGGTTTTCGTAGGGGAAATCCCTGTCCTCGAGAACTTTTAGAAATGTTCTTCCTACCATGCCGGTTGCTCCGACTACTGCAATGTTAACTTTTTTCATATTAAATCCTCCTATATGTTAATAATAATATAACCGGGTACAAAAAAACAGCCAAAGCAAAAGAACTTTGACTGATTGATATCAAAATATCTCTTGCCCTGTGTAAGTTAGCTCTTTACTGAAAGGGTGGGCACCTATTCAGCAAAAGTACCATGTCTATTAAACAGGATACCAGATATTTGCCCCGGGGAGGACAGTATCTTCGGCGAATTCACCTTTCTCATGGATTAAGATACCCCAATCTGGTCCATGATACTCATTGAAATTCGCTCCTCTAAAGTACAACCTAAAGAATGGCTATTGAATTGTATCGACGTTACTCGACATTTTATACTTTAAAACGTTATTTGTCAACAGAAGACCCAATAGGCGCTTATGCATTTCATTTATGGGATAATTATACTATAATAATAGAGACATCGAAGAAGGAGAACACATAATGAAAATAAAAAAGGAATATGAAAAATTGCTTTCGGACATCAGAGGCGAACTCCATAAAATTCCAGAAATAGGTTTCAAGGAGTTCAAGACAAGCAAATATATAGAAAACCGGTTGAGAAAACTTTCTCCAGATCGTTTGGAGAAGGTTGCTGAAACAGGCTGGATTGCATTTTTCGAGGGGACGGAAGGAAAAAGGACGCTCGCATTTAGAGCCGACATGGATGGACTGCCGGTCGAAGAATGTGAAAAACATGAAAAGATATCCGAACACAGAGGAATGATGCACGCTTGCGGCCATGACGGACACATGTCCATATTGCTGGTCTTTGGACAATTTCTGGCGGAAAACAGAAAAAGAATCAAGGACAATGTCGTACTTGTTTTCCAACCGGCCGAAGAAGGGCCCGGAGGCGCAGAGGTGGTTGCCGGATCCAAGGTTTTCGAAGAATTGAACATCGATGGAATATTCGGACTGCACCTTTTTCCGCTGGTTGAACAAGGGAAGATAGCCCTTAAGGAAGGCCCAATAATGGCGCAATCCGGAGAGATCGACGTTTTGGTTCACGGACGCAGTTCACACGGAGCTCAACCGCAGGAAGGAATAGATGCGGTTGTAGCATCTGCCGCATTCATAACTGAAATACAGAAGATTGCAAGCAGATTCATAAAGCCTATTGATCCAGCGGTAATAACACTTGGGAAAGCCTGGGGAGGCGAGGCCAGAAACATAGTTGCCGGAGAAATGTCACTTGAAGGAACAATAAGGACATTTAGCGAAGATGTTTATCTGTTCATAAAGAAACGAATAAGGGATATTGCAGACGGCATTGAGATTGTGTACGGGTGCAGGATCGAAACAGTATTCAGAGATATGTATCCTCCCGTAATCAACGACAAAGTGCTCGTTGAAAGGTTAAGGAAGTCGTACAGAGGGGAATTTGTCGACATAGAACCTCAAATGCTTGCAGAGGATTTTTCATACTACCAGAAGAAGGTTCCGGGTCTGTTTTTTTTCCTGGGCACTAAAAATGAGGAAAAAGGATTGACAAGTCCGTTGCACAGCCAAGATTTCAATTTTGACGAATCCGTCCTTGTAAAGGGTCTTGAGGCGTATGCGTCTTTAATAGAGTGATGAAGGAGATGAATCGATGAAACGGATGACAATTTCAAATGTCAATCTTCTTTATCTGTTTATGGCTGTGCTTCTCATAACAATCGGTTCCATAATCCAGTCGATAAATGCTGAATTGGGCTTGATAGCGACTGAATTTCTGCTTGTGCTCATGCCGGCGGTGATTTTTGCGATTTGGACACGGGCCGGAATGAAGAAAATATTCAGACTTAATCCGCTGCCATTTCGCGAAGGAATTTTGATTGTTCTAATCGCAATAATTTTTTATCCAGTGTCGATAATGGGGAATCTGATTGTCATAAATTTGCTTGATTCTATAGGCTGGTACAGACCGATACCTTTCCCGACGGCGAGCAATATGCAGGAATATGCTTTGCTCATTTTTGCTGTTGCTGTCAGCGCTGGGATATGCGAGGAGTTTTTATTCAGAGGCGTTATAATGAAGGCTTACGAACATTACGGGCCTAAAAGGGCGATCCTTTCAACGGCAGTATTGTTTGGCATTTTTCACTTCAATCTGCAAAATCTTTTATCCCCCATAATGCTGGGAGCGTTGTTCGGATACTATGTGTATATTACAGATTCGATTTATTCGGGGATTTTGGCTCATTCGTTCCACAACGCATTGTCTGTTACGATTGGATTTCTAACATCCATGGCTCAGAACAAAAGCTCTGGTGCGGAAATTGCGGATACTGCTTCGACAAGCGGACCGGTCATGCAGTATTTGTCAATTGTGGTTTTCATATCCGGATGTTTGATTGTTGCATGGATATTGATAAAAAGGCTGAAAAAACTTTCGGCGAAGAGACTTCAGATTTATCCGTCAAAACCGGATGATGAAACTGGCGTCGGATTCGCTCGCGAAGAAGTTGATCCGGTCAGATGGTGGAGATTTATTCCCATTGCAGTTACAGGTGCGATTTATGTTTTGTTTGAAATAGCAGTTTTGAGTTCTTGGAGGTAAATATGGATTCATATACGTTTTTTGCACAATATTATGATTTGCTGATGGAAAGAACCGACTATGATCTTTGGACGGATTATATTGCGGCACTTTTTGAAAGACGCAATGCAAGTACAGAAACAATTCTCGAATTGGCTTGCGGAACCGGAAACATGGCAATCAGACTTTCGGAGAGGGGATACTCATGTACAGGATTGGACATCTCGGAATCGATGTTGACACTTGCAGGTGAAAAGGCTTCAGCAAAAGGCCTGTCTATTCCATTCATACTTCAAGACATGGGCAAGCTGGAGTACAATAAAAAAACAGATGCGGTACTTTGCCTTTGCGACGGCATAAATTACATGACAAATAAAAGCGATGTTGGAGAACTTTTCGGAAAGGTTTCCGGAATAATAAATCCTGATGGCATCTTCATATTCGATATAAGTTCTGAATTTAAGCTTTCAACTGTTTTGGGAAACAATGTTTTTGCCGAGAACAAGCCCGAAGTTTCCTATATATGGGAAAATTTTTATGACGACAGGAAAAAGTTGATAGAGATGTTTTTGACTTTTTTCGGGAAAGAAGGAGAATTGTACAGCAAGCATGAGGAAGTGCACACGCAAAGGGCATATGGAGCTGATGAACTTGAGGAAATGCTGCGTTACGCAGGATTCGGCAAAATTGAAATTTACGAAACTCTTACATTCAAAGAACCTGTCAAAGAGAGTGAGAGGATAACATTCGTTTGTGAACTGTAAAGGGAAGGAGAAAATTATGGCAAGCAGGTTGATAAGGGGAATAGCGGAGTCCGGCCAGTTTAGATTTTTTATTGGCGAGACTACCGAGCTGGTTGAAAAAGCCAGAAAAATACACGAAACCACTCCGGTTTCTTCTGCGGCGCTGGGACGACTTTTGACTGCATCTTCAATGATGGGATGGATGATGAAGGGCAAGAAGGACAAGCTAACGCTTCAAATAAAGGGGTCTGCGGATATTTCGCATATTGTTACAGTGTCTGACTCGGAAGGAAAAACAAAGGGCTATATTTCCAATTCCAAAGTGCCTTTAAAACTAAATGAACAGGGCAAGTTGGATGTTGGAGGCTCCATAGGAGAAGGCCAATTGTTGGTGATTCAGGATTTGGGGATGAAGGAGCCGTATATAGGACAGTCGGAATTGGTTTCAGGCGAGATAGCTGAAGACATAGCGGCATATTTCATGTATTCCAAGCAGGAGCCTTCGGCGGTTTCGCTAGGAGTATTTGTTGAAAAGGATTGTTCAATAGGAGCTGCCGGAGGATTCATTATACAGCCCATGCCGGACTGCAATCCTTTCCTTATAGACATACTTGAGGATCACGTAAAAAGGCTTGATTCAATTTCGGACATAGTCAAAAAATCCGGCGGAAATGTCATGAAAATGGCAGAAACAATCCTCGAACCTTTCTTATTTGAAATACTCGAGGAAAAGGAAGTTCCATATGTCTGCGACTGCAGCAGAAAAAAAGTGGAAAAAGCCATAATAAGCTTGGGCAAAAATGAAATATTGAAAATAATTGAGGAAGACGGGAAAGCTCAAGTGAACTGTCAGTTTTGCAATACAAATTATGCTATCGGGAAAGAACGCCTCAAGGCTTTGATGGAAGAGGCAACGGCATCTTGACGAATAATTTTCGTTTATATAAAATGGTGTTTGGATTGAAAAGGGGACATTAATGGGAGATGTGGTTTTATGGATATATATTATCGTTTGATTTTTATGGCTTTTGTGGGTGCGGTCATAGGATGGTCTACAAATGTCACAGCAATAAAGATGATTTTCAGGCCGGTAAAGCCTTTCAGGATACCGGTTTTGGGATTCACGCTTCAAGGCCTTATACCCAAGAGAAGGGGCGAGATAGCGAAAAATATTGCAGAAACCGTCGAGAAGGAGCTTGTATCACTTGAAGAAATCATTGAAGAGCTTATAAACGACGACAATAAGGAACAGATTTATGCATTGATAAAGAACAAGCTTAAGAATGTTGCCGATGAGAGGTTCCCGATTTTCATACCATTCGCTTTCAAAATCATGATTTTGGACCATATCAATAAAATCATCGATGAGGAGAGTGACGACGCAATAAATGAATTGACGGAGGTGCTTGTCCACAAGGCCATCGAAAAGGTAAGCATCTCTGGAATGATAGAAGAAAAAATAAATATGGCCGATTATGAAAAAATTGAAGAGATAATTCTTAAAATAGCCAAAAAGGAACTCAAGCACATAGAACTTCTCGGAGGGGTTATTGGACTGGTTATAGGTTTGGTTCAGGGATTGATACTCGTATTTGCATAGAAAATAGTCAAATGTCTTTATTTTGTTGACAAAAGAGTATAAAAACTTATAATAAAAGGTAATTACATTTGAATAGCAACATGCCATGAAGGGGAATTGACATGGAAAACATTCTTACAGAGAGGAACGGGATTGCTGAGACCGCTCCGAAATGACTCATGCCGCACTGCCCCGGAGCATCGGCCCTATTAGCATTTTGTGAAATGGCCGACGCAGAGATGCGTTATAAGTTTGAGGGGTTTCTTACAATCAGGGTGGAACCGCGGGTATATGCTCGTCCCTTTCAGGGATGGGCTTTTTATTTTTTGAAAAAAAAGGAGGAAATTTTATGGAAAGCATTAACATCATGTTGAAAGACGGAAAAGAAATAAAGGTGGAAAAAGGGACGTCTCCTTATGAAATCGCAAAACAAATAAGCGGAAGGCTTGCCAAAGAAGCTCTTGCAGCTGAATTTAACGGAGAGACTATAGATTTGAACAGTGAGCTCGATGCGGATGGAGAACTCAACTTGTTCACTTTCGATTCGCCTGAAGGAAAGAATGTATTCAGACATACCGGATCGCACATACTGGCACAGGCTGTTCAGAAGCTTTATCCTGGAACAATGCTTGCAATAGGACCCGCCATAAAGGATGGTTTCTATTATGACTTTGAATCGGACCATATTTTTGTTGCTGAGGATTTCGAGAAAATTGAAGATGAAATGATGAAGATAGTCAAAGAGGACCAAAAGCTTGAACGGTTCGAATTGCCAAGAGCGGAAGCCATAAAATTCATGGAAGAAAAAGGCGAAAAATACAAGGTTGAACTGATAAACGATTTGCCTGAGGATGCGAAGATTTCCTTCTATCGCATGTCGGATTGGGTGGATCTTTGCGCAGGACCTCATCTTCCGTCTACCAAGCAAGTCAAGGCCGTAAAGGTCATGAGTGTTGCGGGAGCATATTGGAGAGGCGACGAAAAAAACAAGATGCTGCAAAGAATCTATGCTACGGCGTTCCCCAAGAAGAAACTTCTTGAAGAATACCTCGAGAGAATTGAAGAGGCAAAGAGAAGAGACCACAGAAAATTGGGAAAGGAACTTAAACTGTTTGCCATGATGGAAGAGGGACCGGGTTTTCCGTTCTTCCTGCCGAAGGGTACCGTACTCAAAAATCTGCTCCTCGATTATTGGAGGGAAGTCCATAAAAGATGGGATTATGTTGAAATAGAGACTCCTATAATACTGAACAGGGCTCTTTGGGAGACATCGGGCCATTGGGAAAACTACAAGGAAAACATGTATGCGCTGAAGATAGACGATGAGGACTATGCAATCAAGCCAATGAACTGCCCGGGAGGAATGCTTGTATACGACATGGAGCCGCATTCGTACAGGGATTTCCCGATGAGGGTCGGAGAGATTGGAAGGGTTCACAGGCACGAACTTTCAGGAGCTTTGCACGGACTCATGCGAGTAAGGGCCTTTACTCAGGATGATGCCCACATATTCATGCTTCCTGAACAAATAAAGGATGAAATCAAGGGTGTAGCCGCCCTTTTCGATGAAGTGTATTCGACTTTCGGTTTGAAATACTATGTCGAGCTTTCAACAAAGCCCGAAAAGGCCCTCGGATCGGACGAGGAATGGAACATGGCTGAAACGGCACTTGAAGGAGCTCTCAAGGAAATGGGACTTCCTTACGTGGTCAATGAGGGAGACGGGGCATTTTACGGTCCCAAGATAGACTTCCATCTTCAGGACAGCCTGGGAAGGACTTGGCAGTGCGGGACCATACAGCTCGATTTCCAATTGCCGCAACGTTTTGACTTGACATATATCGGGAAAGACGGCGAAAAGCACAGGCCAATCGTAATTCACAGGGTTGCATTCGGAAGCATAGAGAGATTCATTGGAATCATCATCGAACATTTTGCGGGCAAGTTCCCGCTTTGGATTTCTCCGGAGCAAGTAAGGGTATTGACAATAAATGACAAGCATGCAGATTATGCGGAAGGCATTGTCAAACTGATGTCTGTAAAAGGAATAAGAGTCGAGATTGATGACAGAAATGAAAAAATAGGATATAAAATAAGAGAAGCTCAGCTTGAAAAAGTGCCTTACATGATAATAATCGGCGACAAGGAAGTTGAGTCTGAAACCCTTTCCGTAAGATCTCGAGACAAGGGAGATCTTGGAAGTGCAAAGGTTGAAGGATTCATAGAAGAGCTGCTTAAAAATGTTGAAGGAAAGATTTTGCCTGAGAGTTGACAAAAGCTTTGGCAAATGGTAAAATTCTTTAGTAAAACAAAGTAGAAGTTATCCGCTTCTCGCCTTGCGGAACAATCCGTTGGGGCTTATATGGACAGGTCGAAATTTCGATTCACATGTCTTTTTTGCGGATGCTTCGGCATCCGCTTTTATATTACTAAAAGCATGAAAAATTAACAGGAGGTGGACAACAATTAAGAATTTTGAGTTGAACGAATCAATCCGTGACAGGGAAGTAAGGTTGGTTGGAGAAGACGGAGAGCAGTTGGGTGTAGTATCCACAAAGCAGGCGATGGATTTGGCTGCGGACAAGAAAATGGATCTCGTAAAGGTGGCGCCGAATGCTAAACCGCCGGTCTGCAGAATCATGGATTACGGTAAGTTCAAGTATGAACAGCAGAAGAAACTCAAAGAAGCCAAAAAGAAGCAGAAACAAATCACAGTCAAGGAAATCCGCTTGAGCCTTAATATCGATCAGCATGACCTGGAAACGAAAGCCAAACGCGCGCGTAAATTCCTCGAAGACGGAGACCGTGTAAAGATTGCTTTGAGATTCAGAGGAAGACAACTTGGTAATACCAAATTGGGATATGGTGTAATCGATAAATTTGTCGATATGGTGGCTGAAAGCGGCACTATTGATAAAAAAGCAAAAATGGAAGGCAGGAGCATGGTGGCATTCATGGCACCGGTTGATAAATAAAGATTTTGGAAGGAGGAATCGTCATGCCAAAAATGAAGACGCATAGAGGCGCTGCAAAAAGGTTCAAGAAAACAGGTACCGGCAAACTGAAGAGATTCAAGGCCTATAAAAGCCATATCTTGAATAAAAAAACACAAAAAAGAAAAAGAAAACTTAGAAAAGCGGCTACTTTATCGAGTGCCGATTACAAAAGAATCTTAAAAGTATTGCCATATCTGTAAAATGAATTTGGCAGCAAGGGAGGTAGAGAATAATGGCAAGAGTAAAAAAGGCTATCAACGCCAAGAAAAAGCATAAAAAGATATTAAAACTCGCCAAGGGTTATTATGGATCAAAGAGCAAGACTTTCAGAGCAGCCAATCCTGCAGTAATGAGAGCCCTCAGATCCGCATACACCGGCAGAAAATTAAGAAAGAGAGATTTCCGCAAATTGTGGATTTCAAGAATCAATGCTGGAGCAAGACAGAACGGAATGAGTTACAGCAGATTCATGAATGGACTCAAGCTCGCTGATATCAGCATCAACCGAAAGATGCTTTCGGAAATGGCTATTCATGACGCAGAAGGTTTCGCAAAGCTTGTAGATGTAGCAAAGGAAAAACTTCAATAAACCCAGATAAACAATATAGCCTCAATTTCATTGTTGTTTGCCAAAAGTCGCTCGGTCGCGTATAAAAAATACGCTAGCCTCTCAGACTTGCGGCAACGCTTTGAACTTGAGGTTTCTTGTTTGCCTGGAAGTTGTAATTTATCTGCATTCATAAACAATGTATCCTATATTTCATCGGTGCACGGCGGAATAGGGTTTTTTGTTTTTTTGCATCTGTTCCATATCATTTGATTGTTTGCTGCCCACTGCCAACTGACAGCTGTTTTCGCCAGCTGTTCTTATCTTTTTACTGCATAAATGGTATAATGTTTAAGCCACTTATGTTAAAGGGGGTGGATGAGATCCACACAAAAAAAATGTCGGAAAGATACAATCCCAACCCGGCTCAAACATTGGTATTGGGATTTGCCGCAATTATACTTGCAGGCGCAATATTGCTTTCGTTGCCGGAGGCTTCTTCAAACGGTCAAAGCGTTGGATTTGTCAATGCGATTTTTACTGCGACTTCAGCAGTATGCGTAACCGGTCTGGTAGTGGGTGATACTGCTTCTTATTGGACTGTTTTCGGAAAGGGCGTAATACTTTTTTTGATTCAAGTCGGAGGATTGGGATTCATGACAATGACCACTCTGATAGCTTTGCTTGTAGGAAGGAGAATTTCACTCAAGGAGAGGCTGCTGATGCAGGAGGCCTTGAACCAATTCACGATTTCGGGGGTTGTAAGGCTTACTAAGAATATAATAATTGCCACTATGGCAATAGAAACGATCGGAGCAGTTCTTTTGTCTTTCCGTTTTGTTCCTATGTATGGCTGGGGAAAAGGAGTCGGATTTGCAGTGTTCCATTCAGTATCGGCATTTTGCAATGCCGGATTCGACTTGATGGGCAATTATGGGAGTTTGACAAATTTTTCAGGCGACGCACTTGTGACATTGTCGATTGGTTTTCTTATAATACTCGGGGGGCTTGGGTTTACAGTACTTGTCGACCTTTTCGAGTTTGGGACAGCAAAAAACAGGATTGACCGCAAGTTTTCGCTTCACTCAAAACTTACACTTTACATAACGGGAATTCTGATTTGTGCAAGTTTTGTTTTGATTTTAGCTTTCGAATTCAACAATCCGCAAACAATGGGGAATTTTTCGGGCGGGGAAAAAGTTCTTTCGGCGATGTTTCATTCCGTAACTCCTCGTACTGCAGGATTTAACACGGTTTCGATGGGAGAATCAACGATTCCGACAAAGTTTTTGACAATAATACTCATGTTCATAGGCGGAGCTCCCAGCTCGACGGCGGGAGGGATAAAGGTGACTACATTCGGCGTTCTCATTTTCACAATCTTTTCGATGGCAAACGGAAGGGATGAAACTGAAATATTCAAAAGGAGAATTCCAAGGGATATAGTAAACAGAGCCCTGGCTGTTGCAAGCGTCTCTTTGTCAGTTGTAATAACAGGCGCAATGCTCCTGTCTTTAACAGAAAGCGGAGTTGATTTTATGGATATACTTTTTGAAACGACTTCAGCCTTTGGAACGGTTGGACTAAGCCTTGGATTGACTCCTGATCTTAGCCAATCGGGCAAAATCATAATAGCCTTTATTATGTTCATCGGCAGATTGGGACCAATGACATTGGCTGTTGCAGTTGCGCAAAAGCAGCAGAAACGTAAAGCATTCATCAAATATCCGGAAGGAAAGGTGAGTGTTGGATAAAAGGAGGGGTTGAAATGAAAAAACAGTTTGCGGTGATAGGTCTCGGCAGGTTTGGATCAAGCATTGCCAAGACCCTTTATTCTTTGGGGCATGAGGTTTTGGCGGTCGATGAGAGCGAAGAGACGGTAGCAGACATAGTGGAGCATGTGACACACGCCGTCCAAGCTGATGCAACTGACGAGACTTCTTTGAAAGCTTTGGGAATACGAAATTTTGATGTTGCGATAGTGGCGATAGGCAATGACATGCAGGCGTCGATTCTTGTGACCTTAATGGTCAAAGAGATGGGGATAGACTACGTGGTTTCAAAAGCGCAGAATGACCTTCATGCAAAAGTTCTTTACAAAATCGGCGCAGACAGAGTTGTTTTCCCTGAAAGGGAAATGGGTGTAAAGGTTGCCAACAATCTTGTGTCTTCAAACATACTTGATTATATAGAATTGTCGGATGACTACAGCATAGTTGAAATCCAAGCTCTTTCGGAATGGACAGGAAAAAACCTGGCGGAAATAAACATGCGTGCCAAGCATGGCGTGAATGTAATGGCAATTAAAAGAAATGCTGAAATCAACATTTCACCTACCGCTGCAGACACAATAGAGGAAGGGGATACGCTTATCGTTGTAGGAGAGAATGCAGACCTTGCAAATATTGGGGAAGGATAGAAAATGAAAAAAATCATTTCCAGACAAAATGAAACGATTAAAAGAATAAAATCCCTTGAAAAAAGAAAATATCGTGAAAAAAACGCTGAAATCATTTTAGAGGGATACAGGCTCATAAAGGATGCCGTGGAAAGCGGTTTGAAATTTAAAACGGTTTTGTTCGTCGACTCCATTGATGAAACAAAAATTTCTCTGGTGGGAACTCTTTCGGCATCAGGCGCAGAGGCAATTGAAACTGATTTTCCGGTTTTTGAGCACATATCCGAAACCATCGGTTCGCAAGGTCTTTTAGCTGTCGCTGAAATGCCTTCAACAAAATTAAAAGAAATAATGGAGGACCTGCCTGAACTAATAATTTTTCTTGACTGCCTGCAGGACCCGGGGAACCTAGGCACGATAATAAGAACGGCAGATGCAGCCGGAGCCGGCTTAGTTGCATTATCTTCCGGAAGCGTTGACGCATACAATGCAAAAGTGCTGAGAAGCGCAATGGGATCAATTTTTCACATTCCTGTAATTCAGAAAGTGCATGGGATACAATTCCTTGAAGAGTTAAAGAATCATGGATACAATATAATAGCAGCAGATATAAATGGAGCCAAACCGTATGGAGAAATGAGCTATGGGAAAAAAAATTGCCTTGTGATTGGAAACGAGGGATCAGGTATCAGAAACGAAATACTTGACATTTGCGATCAATCCGTTAAAATACCTATTATAGGTCGTGCGGAATCATTGAACGCTGCTGTGGCTGCAGGAATTTTGATGTACGACATGGCGTTGAGAAAGAATTGTTAGAAAATTTCAAAATTACCCGATAATTGTCATTGTTTTATTGTAAAAAATTGCCCCCTATGGTATACTTCAATTAATAAAATTCAGTAATTCAAAGGGGTGCAGCCGTTATGAAGAGAAATCCAAGGTTCTTTTGGAATGTTTTTCTGATTACTGGAAATATCAATGCATACTTGATTTACAAGGATTTGGTTTCATAAAAGAAAGTACATAGGCTTAGATGGAAAGAGTAAGCGGATTAATGCCAAAAAGAGAGTGAATGCCATGGGCTGTAAGCATTTGCGGGGAAATGGTTCGCTGAAGTTCGTTCCGGAGCTTCCGATTTGAACTTTGAGTAGAGTCGGACGTGTTATTGCGTTAAAAATATCGAGTGGCCGAGGAATCGGTTATTAGGGTGGTACCGCGAAAATTTCGTCCCTTGTTGGATGAGGTTTTTTTTTATTTATGAAAAAGATTTTCAAGCAAAAACGAAAGGAGAAAAACCAAGGAAAAACTTCGGCAAATACTGGAAAAAGCCAATTGGTGAAGAAGCAACCTCAGTTCATATTCATTAAACATATGATTTAACAAGTAAAGGTTTCTATTCTGGTTTTACATTGCGTGATTTGATTGAATGAAACTCGATTTGGAAAATGTGAAAAAATATTTACAATGGAGGTAAATTTGATGAAAGAGAAATTGAAAACTTTGCTCCTCGAAGGGGAGAAAAGGATTGCAATGGCACGAAATGAAGTGGGATTGCAAGAGGTAAAGGCGTCGATTCTCGGAAAACAGGGATCACTCACAAAGATATTGAAAGAAATCCCCAAGCTTGATGTTGCAATTCGTCCGGAAATCGGAAGAGAAGCTAACAAGTTGAAAAATAGCTTTACAGCTCTGATAGAATCACGCAGGGAGGAACTAAAGCTGAAGGCTTCGGAAATTTCCCCCGATTTTGATTGCAGTGTGCCCGGCATATTGCCAAACAGCGGTGGATTGCATCCGATAACCCAAATGTGCTACGACCTGAACGATGTTTTTCGCTCAATGGGATTTGAAATATTTCAAGAAAAAGATATTACAAGTGAACTATATGCTTTTGACAAATTGAACTTTCCACCCGATCATCCTGCAAGGGAGAGCATGGACACCTATTGGATTGATGGTCATGATCAAGGGCGGGGTGGTGAAAGGCTTTGCTTGAGGCCGCATCTAACCGGAGGAAGTGTTCGATACATGCAGACACACAAGCCCCCGTATCGTTTTGTTTATCCGGGAAGAGTGTTTCGTAATGAGACGACCGATGCACGTCACGAGAGGGCATTTTTCCAATATGAGGCATTGATTGTCCAAGAAGATTTCACTTTTTCTTCGGGCAAAGTGATGATAAAAAGCATTCTGTCAAAGGTTTTTGGTCGTGATGTGCCGGTACGGATGCGCTTGGGATTTTTCCCGTTTGTCGAGCCTGGATTTGAGATCGATATGGGTTGTTTGGTTTGCGGTGGTAAAGGTTGCAGCGTCTGCAAACATGTCGGTTGGATAGAAATAATGCCCGGTGGAACACCGCATCCCAATGTGCTTCGTGCTGCTGGAATTGATCCTGACAAGTATACAGGATTTTACGTGAACATCGGCTTGGACCGTTTGGTCATGATGCGCTACGGGGTGGATGATGTGAGGCTGTTTCACAGTGCCGACCTGAGATTTCTAAATCAGTTCAAATAGGAGGGGAAGTAAATGAAATTATCATTGAATTGGATAAAGGAATATGTAAAGATTCCAAATGATATGGACTTGTCACGTCTCGCCTATGATCTGACGATGTCCACCGTTGAAGTTGAGGGTGTCCTTGAGTTGGCGAGTAAATTTGACAAGATGGTATTTGGTGTTGTTAAAGAGGTTGCTCCTCATCCCAATGCCGACAGGCTGAAAGTATGCAAAACCGATATAGGCAACAATGAAGTGCGTGATATTGTATGCGGCGGAATAAATTTGACCGATGGCATGAAAGTGGCTGTTGCCAAACCGGGCGCAATGGTAAGATGGCATGGTGAAGGAGAGCTTGTTGAAATAGGCAATGTAAAATTGCGTGGTGTAGAGAGTTACGGCATGATTTGCGCCGCATCGGAAATAGGGTTGTCCGAATTGTTCCCAAACACTGAAGAAGCTGAAATACTGGATTTGTCCGCTTTTGGAGGCAAGGCAGGAGAACCGCTTGCGGATGCTCTGGGCTTTGACGATGTCATTCTTGAAATAGATAATAAATCAATCTCAAACCGTCCTGACTTGTGGGGACATTACGGCATCGCCCGCGAGCTTGCCGCTATGTATAATCTTCCACTTGTTGACTTCGAAGACTTCGTTTCGACAAACACACCTGATTTTGCAATCGATGTGCAGGACACTCTGAGATGTCCCAGATATGTCGGTGTCAGAATCGAAGGACTTTCGGTCAAACCGTCTCCATTCGAGATGCAAAGTCGTCTTTGGCGGGTTGGCATGCGACCGATCAACGCGTTGGTGGATATTACAAATTATGTGATGTTGGCGACTGGACAACCGACCCACGCTTTTGATTCAGACAACATCGAAGGACACATCACTGTCAGGCGCGCAGAAGAAGCCGAGGAATTGTTGCTGCTTAACGGTCAAACACTGACGCTTTCAACGGAGGATCTGGTAATAACCGACAACAAAAGCGCAGTTGGTTTGGCAGGGGTTATGGGAGGGTCGAAGGACTCGGTTCTTCCTGAAACGGAAAAGGTCATACTCGAAATTGCCAATTTTGAAGCGACAAATATCAGACGTACTGCTGCCAGATATGAGACTCGAACGGAAGCCGCGACGCGTTATGAAAAAGCCCTGGATCCAGAGCGGGCTGATTTGGCTTTGTCAATGGCTATGGAACTGTTCACGAAATTGTATCCCAATATATCTGTCACAGGGTTTAGAGATATATATCCGGAGCCTCTCAAACGCACAGAGATTGATGTTTCTCTCAGCTGGCTTGAGAAGAGACTGGGCATACGCATTCCCAATGAATATATAACCGACAAGCTTAATAAACTTGGCTTTGATGTTAGCTTTAGTGATGATATTATGCATGTTATAACACCTACATGGCGTTCAACGGGTGATATTTCCATTCCGGACGACATAATGGAAGAAATCGCAAGAATGTACGGCTATGAAAATTTCGACCCGAAACCCATAACAACATCGTTTGACGGTGCGATCAATCAGATCAAGATGGACCTTGACAGAAACATAAAGGAATATTTGGCATTCAGATGCGGTATGCAGGAAATATTCACATATCCTTGGATGAATGATGAATATGTCAAGGCGGTGATGCAGAGCACAGAAGGTATGCTTTCTCTTTCGACTCCGCCATCACCCAGTGAAAGCCACATACGCTCAACGCTCCTGCCCAACATCTGCAAGGCGGTCTCAAGCAATCTCAGGTATTTCAACGAGTTTATGATATTCGAGACTGCACAGGTGATGCATGACCATAGCTATTCGGCGCAATACGATTCAAGAGAATCTCTTCCTCTTGAGCAGACAAACACGGCCGGTGCCTTGGTTGGCAACGCTGCGAATGTGAATCAGCTTTTCCGTAGAGCCAAGGGGATAATCGAGGCCATGCCTGGTTATGTTCACATGGAACCGTTGACTTTTGATAAACTTGAGAAGCCCGTGTGGGCAGACGGCGTTGTCTGGCTCAACATCATGCATCAAGGTGAAAGAGTTGGAAACCTTGCATTGCTTTCGAAAAAAGCTTCTCTTGATTGCGGAATAGACAATTCTGCCGTGCTGCTGTTCGAATTCAACATGGACACATTGCAAACACATCCGTCAAGAACCAACGAATTCGATCATCTTCCCGAATATCCTCTGGTAGACTACGATATCTCAATTTTGTTCGACTCATCGGTGAAGTGGGAAGAGATACAAAATGTCATTGTTGGAAAGGCTGGAGCGGATGATTTGATCCAAGATGTGTCTTTTGTGGATGAGTATCGAGGAAAGCAGATTCCGGAAAATAAAAAATCTGTCACTTTCAGATTGGTAATAGGGTCACTAAATAAGACGTTGACATCTGAAGAGATAGACAGCAAGGCAAATACAATCATCAAGCGTTTGAAGAAATCTCTTGGCGGCGAGCTCAGGAATTAATGAGTTGGCAATCAATCATATTGCTATTCGTAATTAAATAGGTTTCTTTGTCAAATTGTGTTGGCAGAAAATCATGATGCGGGTTAGAGTTGTTTTCAAAGGCAGTTTGAGGAGATGAAAAAATCTCTTTAAGCTGCTTTTGCTTTTGTGATTTGAAAACCGATTAAAAATGACTTATAGCAGTTTTTAAAGCTGGGTCAATACTTTGAAAACCCGAAACAGTTGAGATAAAGCAGATCGAGGCAGGCTGCAAGAGCGTGGTCTGTGACCTCTTTTCCCAATCCGATGAAAAGACACTTAGGGACAGGAAAGGTCAATCTTCTGTTCGGCGAAATAGTCAGAGCCATGGAAATTGAGCTTAAAGCTGAACTTTGCAAATAAAAAAAAGGATATGCCTTGCGCTTATAGAATATTTACTCATGAATGTTATGGAAGGGGTTGTTGCCTGTGGAGACAAAAAACAAGGCGGTAGTAAAAATATACGGACAGGAATACGCGATAGTAAGCGACAATGACAGGGAACACATACAGCGCGTTTCCAATTTAGTGGACGACAAAATGAAGGAAATATCAGCAAAAAACAAAAAGCTCAGCACTGCCATGGTAGCAGTCTTGACTGCACTTAATATGGCGGAGGAGTTTTTTGGCGAGAAAGAGAAGGCGACGGAGCTTGAAAAGATTACACAGGCGCCGGATGAAGCCTTGAAGGAAAAGGAAGGCGAGATTGCCGAATTGAATGAGTTGCTCAAGGAAAGGGCTTTTGAAATCGAACGAATTGAAAAAGTCGTCGAGGATGGTAAAAAAGCTTTTGGAGCAATAAAAAAGAATGATGAGTATTTAAAGGAAACCATAGCGGCAAGAGAGGCAAGCTTGGAGGAAAAAGAAAAAGAAAATAGCATTCTCCAGGAAAAAATTGAAGAATTGAAAAACAAGCTCGTGGAAAGCGAAGTAAAGCTTATTCAGACGAGAACCGAACTGCAGGAATTCATGGAAGCTTTCGAGAATTAGACCGGTATGTGCAAATATGGAGAAAAGTGGCTTTAAGCCACTTTTTTTTCGTTTTATTTGATTCGTTTATGTAATAGAATAGCCATATAAGAGAATTTGAAATGAGGGAAAGAAATGAAAAAAGATAAAATCGAATTGCTTTCACCCGCCGGGAACATGGAAAGCCTTAAAGCGGCCGTTAAGGCGGGCGCTGATGCCGTATATATAGGTGGAAAGTTTTTTGGAGCCAGGAGTTCATCAAAAAATTTCACACCAAAAGAGCTTGAGGAAGCAATAAGGTATTGCCATATAAGAGGTGTAAAGGTTTATGTGACTGTAAATATTCTTGTGCTGAATGAAGAAATCAATAAACTCTTGGGATACTTGAAAAAGCTTTATTCAATGGATGTGGATGCTGTAATAGTACAGGATTTGGGAGTTCTTGCTCTTATAAAAAAACATTTCAAGGATTTTGAATGTCATGCTAGCACCCAGATGAGCATACACAACAGCTTCGGAGCGCTGGCCGTAAAAAATATGGGGATCGACAGGGTTGTCGCCGCAAGGGAAATGGAGCTTGATGAAATAAAAAAAATAGTCAGCAATGAAGGACCGCCCGTGGAAGTTTTCATACATGGGGCCCTTTGTATAAGTTATTCGGGGCAATGCCTCATAAGCAGCGTAATAGGAGGCAGGAGCGGAAACCGTGGAACCTGCGCACAGCCATGCAGAAGACAGTATGAACTCATTGAAAAAACCTCGGCCGGTGAGGCCGTATTGGACAAGGGCTATCTTCTGAGCACAAAGGATTTGTGTTCGGCCGAAAGCCTGGATGAAATTGCAGCATCCGGCGTTTCATCGCTCAAGATTGAGGGGAGAATGAAGCGACCGGAATATGTATTCGCTGTAACCCGTTTTTACAGGGATGCTTTGCTTATGATTGAAAATGGACAAACAAAGCCTTGCAAACCATCCGGAATAAAGGAGCTTAAACAGATTTTCAACAGAAAATTCACAAAGGGTTTCATAATGAATGAGAATAGAGGCGGACTTGTGAATTCCGAGAGCCCGGGAAACAGGGGAATCTTTTTGGGGAGCGCAAAAGCGGACCCGAATGGAAAAATCCTCATATCCCTCAATGAACCACTTGCTTTTGGGGATGGAATCGAGTTCAGAAGGGGAGTAGAAAGCTTTGGATGTCGAATGGACAGTAGAATTTGGACAGGTGACGAAACAAAGTCGAAGCAAGCGGGTGATTCTGTAGAAATTGAAAACAAGTGGCGAATGAGAGGAGTCTATGAGGCGTATAAGACATATGACTTTGTTTTCGAACGCAGATTGACTGCTACCATGAACAGAGACGACATAAAGGTGCCGCTCCGCATGGAGGTCAGGGCCTCGCTCGGGGAACCTTTCAGGATTTCGCTGATTGACAGCGGAGGTCGCAGGCAGGATGTGATTTCGGAATATATTGTAGAGAAGGCGGCAAACAGGCCAACCGACCGGAATGTTATGAAAGAGAAGCTCGAGAGGCTTGGGGCCACTGCCTATAGAATCAGCCATAGCGAATACAGAATTGATGATGAAATATATGTGCCGGTATCTGTTTTAAACGATGCGAGGCGAAAGGCAACCGACAGGATGGACAAGGCAAGGACTGTCTGCTATCCTGAAAGAAAACCGGTTGAAATTTTGTCTGAGGAAAAATCTTCACTTGAAGCTTTTGCACAGGAAAGAAAACTGTCTGTTTCGGCCTCAACTCTCAAGCAAGTGGAAGCGGCACTTGGCGAAGGCGCTGACAGGGTATACTATAGAAACAATGAAAATCTTGAGAATGCGCTTTCAATGTCCGACAGGGTAGTATATTCTCCATTCAAAATATCCGGTGATGGAGAAATCAGTGATATGCTTAGAATCATTGAGAAGCTTGGAATTAAAGAAGCTCAGATTGGAAATCTGGGGCAAATGTGGGCTCTCAAAGATTCTGGTATTGGAATGCATGTCGATTTTTCATTGAATGTGACCAATGACCATTCTCTCCGCTTTCTGGAGGAAACCTTTACGCGTTTGGAGACGGTTTGCATTTCACCAGAACTCAACCTTAAGCAAATAAGGAATTTTTCGCCATCGAAGGCAGTTAAGGAGATGGTAGTCTATGGAAGACTGCCTGTAATGACACTCAAGCACTGCCTGCTCAACAAAAGTTTCGGAATATGCCTGGAAAAGGAATGTGAAAGCAAAAAATTGAGTTTGCGGGATGCAAAGGGTTATGAATTTCCGCTGAGGGTGAATAATTGCAGGTCGGAAATCTTCAATTCGGTGGGAATATTGACAGCAGTTCGCCTTCTTGAAAGTCCGCCTGAAAATATAGGCTATTGGAGAATGGAATTGTGCGAAGAAGACTTCGATACAGCTTCAAGGCTAATACGTTTTCATAAAAGGGCTATAAAGGATGGAGATGTAGATTGGCAATATCTAGACAAACTGAAGCAATCTGAATATACAAGAGGACACTTTTTTAAAAACGGAATTTAGAGGAGGCGCAATTTGAACAAACGCGTTCTTGCTACATTGGAATACAACAAAATACTTAACCAAATGAAGACTTTCTGTTTTTCTGAAATGGGAAGAACCGAGCTTGAAGGCATTGAGCCGTGGTCGGATTCCAAACTAATCGAAAGCAAACAGAAGGAAACAGCCGAAGCATTTTCCATGATTGTGAGGCGAGGACGAGTACCCTTCGGGGCTTTTTATGATGTTGAAAATCATATTCAAACAGCCAGGATAGGTTCCTATCTGCTGCCAAAGCAGTTGCTCGAAGTGTCGGATTCGCTTAGAACATCGAGACGGGTAAAGAAATATATCCAGGACGATGCGTTCGAAGGCGCACATGAAATACTCGACGGTATAGCATCGGGGATAGTTTCGGCTCGTCAAATAGAAGATGAAATAGAGCGATGCATTGAGGGCGAAGATGAAATTTCTGACCATGCAAGCCCTAAACTGGCAAACATAAGAAGAGGTATAGAGGCCAAGAATGCATCGATAAGAAACAAGCTTCAAGGAATAATAACGTCTCCGGGGATACAGAAATATC
>Ga0102926_1000537_pt1 | contig 22042 bp, 21 predicted proteins | sample SalPonR1_A_D2_MG_FD_78173 | JGI IMG/M metagenome (GOLD analysis project Ga0102926, IMG submission 78173) | Salt pond soil microbial communities from South San Francisco under conditions of wetland restoration - Salt Pond MetaG R1_A_D2_MG | ecosystem: Environmental > Aquatic > Marine > Intertidal...
AACAGGTAGTGGGAAAACATATTTAGCTCAAACCCTTGCAAGATTGCTAAAAGTTCCTTTTGCTATAGCAGATGCTACATCATTGACTGAAGCCGGTTATGTTGGAGAAGATGTTGAAAACATAATATTGAGACTTGTACAGGCAGCAGACTACGATATAGAAAAAGCTGAAAAAGGGATTATATATATAGACGAAATAGATAAAATCGCAAGAAAATCTGATAATCCCTCAATCACAAGAGATGTAAGTGGAGAAGGTGTACAGCAGGCCTTGCTTAAAATACTAGAAGGAACTGTAGCAAATGTACCGCCGCAGGGAGGACGTAAACATCCTCACCAAGAATTTTTACAGGTAGATACTTCTAATATACTATTTGTTATAGGAGGAGCCTTTGACGGTATAGAAAAGATAATACAAAAAAGAATAGGTAAAAAATCTATAGGCTTTGGAGCTGAAATAGGCGATAATAAAAAATTAGACTATAGTAAAACTATAAAAAATATACAGGCACAAGATCTACTAAGATATGGTCTAATACCTGAATTTGTAGGTAGGATACCAGTAATAGTTCCTTTAGAGGAATTAGATGAAGAAGCATTAGTAAGAATAATGTCAGATACAAAGAATTCTTTATTGGATCAATATAAAGAATTGTTTAGAATAGATGGAGTAGAGCTTGAAATAGAAAAAGAAGCTTTAAAAGCTATAGCAGAACAAGCATTAGAAATAAAAACTGGTGCAAGAGGTCTAAGAGGTATTATTGAGAAGGTTATGACAGATATTATGTACGAGATACCTTCAAGGTATGATATTGAGAAATGTATTATTACAAAGGATACAATTTTAAATAATAAAGGACCTACTCTTGTACTGAATAACAATGCTGAAAAAGATGAAAATTCAGAAACTGCATAAATAAAATGCCTGTACCAGCAGGCATTTTTTATATAATTAGCAAACAAAATAATCAATGAATTGGAGTAGATATATGATTAATAAATATAATAAAGAAACGAAAACGATGCCGATGATACCTTTAAGGGGAATGCATATTTTTCCAGGTATGGTTATTCATTTTGACGTAGGAAGAGAAAAATCTATAAATGCATTAGAAGAGTCTATGATTAACGACTCTATGATATTTTTGACAACTCAAAAAGATGCCAGTACAGAAATACCTACTGAAGATGATTACTATAAATTTGGTGTTGTTTGTAAAATAAAGCAGATGCTTAAAATGCCTGGAGACAACATAAGGGTTTTAGTTGAGGGTTTAAATAGAGCAAAAATTAATAAGATAAATTCAGATGAGGATTATATTGAAGTTGAGATAGAAAGCTTTATTTATGATGACTCTGAAGAAGTTGGAGAAGAAATGGAAGCTATAATGAGACTTGTGAAAGAGTCTTTTGAAAGCTATACAACAATAAATAATAAGATACCAGATGATGCCATAATATCTGTAAATGAAGTTGAAGAACCGAATAGATTATCAGATATAATAGTATCATATATTTTTCTTAAATCTGCAGATAAGCAAAGTTTATTAGAAACTTTAGATCCATACGAAAGACTTGAAAAGCTTCAGGTAATATTAAAACAGGAAATAGAAGTTGTAAAATTAGAAGAAACAATAAATAAAAGAGTAAAAAAACAAATTAACGAACTGCAGAAAGAATACTACTTAAAAGAACAGATGAAAGCAATTCAAAAAGAACTGGGTGAAGATGAAGACCTAGGTGATGAAGTAGAAGAATATCTTAAAGAGATAAAAAAAGTAAAAATGCCTAAAGAAGCAAAAGAAAAGGCTGAAAAAGAAGCAAAAAGATTATTGAAAATAAATCAAGCTTCCCCTGAGGCCGGTGTAATAAGAACTTATTTAGATTGGTTGATAGGGCTACCTTGGAATAAATCAACAAAAGATAATAAAGATATAAAGAGAGCAAGAAAGGTTTTAGAAGAAGACCACTACGGCCTTGATGATGTTAAAGAAAGAATCCTTGAATTTTTAGCAGTTAGGCAGTTAAATTCAAAAATGAAAAGTCCTATTATATGCCTAGTAGGACCTCCGGGAGTTGGAAAAACTTCTATTGCAAAATCAATAGCAAGAGCTTTAGATAGAAAGTTTGTTAGATTTTCATTAGGAGGCATTAGAGATGAGGCAGAAATAAGGGGGCATAGGAGAACTTACATTGGAGCTATTCCTGGGAGAATAATATCAAATATATCCAAAGTTAAATACAACAATCCTGTATTTCTTTTTGATGAAGTAGATAAAATAGCTCAGGACTTTAGAGGAGATCCTGCTTCAGCATTGTTAGAAGTATTAGATCCAGAGCAGAACAATACTTTTACAGACCATTACTTAGAAACAAGTTTTGATTTGTCTAAAGTTATGTTTATTACTACAGCTAATACTACAAGTACAATACCAAGACCATTGCTTGATAGAATGGAAGTTATAGAAATTTCAGGATATACAGCAGAAGAAAAACTTAATATCGGTAAAAAATACCTAATACCAAAACAGTATAAAGAGCATGGTTTAACAAAAGATGATGTTCAAATATCTGATAATGCTTTAATAGAAGTAATTGAAAAATATACAAAGGAATCAGGAGTTAGAGAACTTGAAAGAACAATTGGAAATATAATTAGAAAAGCTGCAGTTAAAATTGTAGAAAAAGAAAAAGAGAAAATAGTTGTAAATGTTAATAGTTTAGAAAAGTATTTAGGAATTCCTAAATATGAATACGAAAAAGCTTATGAAAATAATCAGATCGGAATAGCAACTGGCTTAGCTTGGACAAGAGTAGGAGGAGAAACTCTATTTATAGAAGTAAATCTTATGAATGGGGACGGAAAGCTCCAGCTGACAGGACAGCTTGGTGATGTTATGAAAGAATCGGCAAAAGCAAGTTTAAGTTACGTGAGAGCACATTTAGATAAATATGATATTGATGAAAAGTTTTATAAAACTAAAGATATACATGTTCATGTACCTGAAGGAGCTATACCTAAAGATGGACCATCAGCGGGAATAACAATGGCAACAGCTCTTTTGTCAGCTTTAACAAATAGACCGGTAAATAAAAAAGTGGCAATGACAGGAGAAATCACTCTTAGAGGAAGAGTTTTACCTATAGGTGGAGTCAAAGAGAAGGTTTTAGCTGCAAATAGAGCAGGTTTAGATACTGTTCTTTTACCAAAAAGAAATGAAAAAGACCTAAATAAAATACCAAAAAATGTTAAAAAAGATTTAAATATAATATTAGTAGATAGCATGGATGAGGTAGTTGAACATGCTTTACTAGGGAGAAATAGTAGTGAAAATTAAAAAGTCAGAATTAATAATTACAGCTGGTAGGCCGGATCAATATCCAGTTACCAGCTGCAAAGAAATTGCCTTTGCAGGTAAATCAAATGTTGGTAAATCATCACTCATAAATGCACTTCTTGATAGGAAAAATCTAGCAAGAACAAGCGGTGCTCCTGGGAAAACCAGGACGGTTAATTTCTATTCAGTGAACGATAATGAACTAGTTATAGTTGACTTACCAGGTTACGGATATGCAAGGGTTTCAAAAAAAGAAAAAGAAAAATGGCAGAAAATGATAGAAACCTATTTACATAAAAGAGAACAGTTGAGAGAAGTTATACTCTTAGTTGACATCCGTCATGAACCTGGTGAAAATGATGTTATAATGTACGATTGGATTAAATCTTTTGGTTTTAGCGGATTAGTTATTGCTACAAAATCTGATAAAATACCAAAAGGTAAAATAGATAAACATATAAAAATCATAAAAAACAAACTTGCTATAGAAGAAGAAGGATTGATTATACCTTTTTCATCAACAAATAAATTAAACAAAAAAGAAGTTCTTTACCTTCTTGAGAATTTAGAGTAGGTGATTTTATAGAAGTAGTTAAGGAATTAAGATCTTTTAGTAAAGAAGAAGTTATAAAAAAAATGACTGAAATTAGTTATAATTTCGATAAAAATAATAATTTTTCTTTCAAAATAATTTCAGAAGGATTTGCTGAAATAGGAATTATCAAACTTAAAAAAATAATAATTAAAATTGATATTGAGGAAAATTTAATAGATATTTTTGACAAAGAGTTTTTAGTAAAATTTTCAAGAGGTGGAGCATAAAAAAATAGAGCTGTTAAGCTCTATTTTTAATTTACTTTTTCTGCTCTATTACCTTATTAACTACTTTTGAAAATTCATTAGTAATTTCTTCGCTTAGGCCTAATACTCCATACTTAGATAAAGTTGTAATTTCCTGAGTCATTGGAAGTTTACAGAGAATTGGTACATCTTTTTCATCAACAAAGTTTTTTTCATCATATTCAAACATATTGATTTTTTCTCCGCAGTTGGGACATTTTATATAGCTCATATTTTCAACTACACCTAAAACAGGTATTTTCATCTGGTTAGCCATATGTACAGCTTTGTTTACTATCATAGATACCATATCTTGAGGAACTGTAACCATTAATATTCCAGTCATAGGAAATGACTGCATTGCTGTTATTGCAACGTCAGCTGTTCCTGGAGGCATGTCGACTATTAAATAGTCTAAATCACCCCATATAACATCAGTCCAGAACTGTTTTACTAAATTTCCTATTATTGGTCCTCTCCACAACACGGGAGAATCTTCAGTATCAACTAAAAAATTTGTAGACATAACCTTTAAACCACCTGGTGCAGTTAAAGGAACCATACCTTTTTCTGAAGATGTGGTTATTCTTTCATTTTGTAATTTTACTAATCTTGGAATACTTGGACCGGTAATATCAGCATCCATCAATCCAACATCATATCCATTTCTAAGCAATTCATATGCAAGCATGGTAGAAACAGTAGATTTACCTACGCCACCTTTTCCACTCATTACACCTATAATATTTTTTACATTATTTAACGGATTATTTTCTATAGTGCAAGTATTTTGTTTATCCGTACTACAGCTATCTTTTGAAGGACAGCTATTACATTCTGACATAATATTACCTCCTTTTTTATGGCATTTGCCAAAAAAATAATACCACTTACAATAAAAGTTGTCAAATACTTAAAATTAAATTAAAATAGTATGGATAATCTTGTAAAAAAAAACCATAAATGATAAACTAAACAAGGTGATAAGAGTGACAAAATATGATAAAATTTTAATAGTTATAGTTGTAGTTATAAGTCTTTTTGGTATGTATTTAGTAAAGGAAAAGGCATTGAATTACAATAAAAAATATGTAGAGATAATTGTTGATGGTAATGAACATAGCAAGTATGTTTTAGATGATAAAATAGATAAAGAAATTAAAGTAGAAGTAGACGAAGGATATAATATTATACATATACATGATGGACAGGTGATTGTAGAAGAGAGTAATTGTGACAATCAACTTTGTGTACGTAAAGGTGTAATAGAAGAGCCTGGAGAATTAATAGTATGTCTTCCCCATAAAGTTGTTGTTCAGATAACTGGAACACAGGAAGATCTAGACTCAATAAGTTATTAGCGGTGATTAAATGAATAGGACTAGAGAATTTATATTTTTAGCTTTGTTAACTGCCTTTGCAGTACTACTAAGTGTTTTTGAAAACTTAATACCACTTCCAATTGCAGCTCCAGGAGCTAAACTGGGATTAGCCAACATGATAATATTATCAACACTAGTTGTTTTTGGATTTAAAAAAAGTTTTACTGTCAACATAGTAAGAACTTTTTTAATATTGATTATTATAGGAAATCCTATTAGTTTTATATATAGTTTTTTTGGAGCTATCAGCAGCTTGATTGTAATGTATATTGTTTACAAATATTTTTCGAAATATTTCAGTTTAATAGGAGTTAGTATTTTGGGAGCAGTAGCTCATAATACAGCACAGGTAGCTACAGCAAGTTTTATATTAGAAAATATAAATATTTTTTCTTATCTACCTATTATGTATCTTATAAGTTTATTTACAGGTTTTTTTGTAGGTTTTTCGTCGAATTTCATAGTTAAACATTTGAACAAAATACTTAATAAAGTTGACTGGAGATAGTTATGAAAAAAAATAAAAATATATTAATGATTTTTTTTCTTATTGTTGCAGGAGCAATAATGGGAAATATAATAGGGGGTTTATTTTCAGATGTTTTTCCTGTATTAAAAATTTCTGAAAGCATTTATTTTGGTCCAGCTGTACTTGATTTAAATTTCTTATCTTTAACCTTTGGATTTACTTTTAGTTTAAGCTTAGCAGGTTTGCTGGGTATATTTATAGTTCTTATAATATTTAAAATTTTTTACTAGGAGATAAAATGAAAATTATACTTGCATCAGCTTCACCAAGAAGGAAGGATATTTTAAAAAGATTTGTAGACTTTGAAGTAGTTCCATCAAAAGCTGAAGAAAAATACAGAAAAAATTTAAAACCTCATGAGGTATCGATGTATCTTTCATTAATTAAAGGAATAGAAGTAGCGGATAGAATCAAATCAAAGGACTCAATTATTATAGGTGCAGATACTATTGTTTATTTGGATAAGATATTAGAGAAACCAAGAAACAGACAGGAAGCTAAGGAATACTTAAAACTATTAAAAAGGAAAAAACATAGTGTGTATTCTGGATTTTCCATAATAGATAGCAGTAGTTTTAAAAAAATCACAAGTTATGAAAAGACAGAGGTACATTTTGGAGATTATGATGATGATTTTATCGAAAATTATTTGAATAAAAATGAGTATATAGATAAGGCAGGAGCCTATGCTATACAAGGTTACGGTAGTCTTTTTGTAAAAAAAATAGAAGGGGATTATTTAAATGTAATGGGTTTTCCTTTATATTCAATCTCCCGAAGTTTAAAAAAGAATTTCAACATAGATTTGATGGCAATGGGGGATTAATGAAAGAAAAATATACCATACTTGAAATACCAAAAGATGAGAGACCAAGAGAAAAATTATTGAAATACGGTGGAAAAGCATTAACTAATTCAGAACTTTTAGGAATACTTCTCAGAGTTGGAAGCAAAAAGGATACAGCAATTACACTGGGACAAAAGATACTTAAGGAAGATGAAAGAGGGTTGCTTAATCTGGCTGAAGCTACTCCTGAAAGTTTAAATAAATTTCATGGAGTGAGTAATGCAAAAGCAGCTTCTATATTAGCAGCAGTAGAGTTAGGAAAAAGAATATCTGCAACAAAGATAGAAGATACTTTTAAAATAACTTCCCCCCAAGATGTCTCATCCTTAGTTATGGAAGATATGAGGTATTATAAAAAAGAGTATTTTAAAATAATTTTATTAGATACAAAAAACAAAGTGATAGATATAAAGACTATATCTATAGGAAGTCTTAACTCTTCTATAGTACATCCAAGAGAAGTTTTTTTAGAAGCAGTAATGAAAAGTCGTGCTTCAATAATACATTTACATAAGCATCTAAGCGGAGAAGTACAACCAAGTAGAGAAGATATTAACATCACAAATAGGTTAATAAAAGCAGGGGAAATAATGGGAATAAAAGTACTGGATCACATTGTTATAGGTGATGGAACTTATTTGAGTTTTAAAGAAGAAAATATTATTTAAGGAGGTTTTAAATGTCTTTTTTAGACGGATTTTCAAAAAATTTAGGAATAGATTTAGGTACTGCAAATACATTAGCATACATAAAAGGCAAAGGAATTGTTATAAATGAGCCATCGATAGTGTCAATTGATGTAACAGAGCAAAAAGTTATTGCCGTAGGTTTAGAAGCAAGCGATATGATAGAACGGACACCTAAAAACATAAAAACTATTCGGCCATTAAGCAACGGTGTAATAGCTGATTTTGAGATAACACAAACTATGTTGAAATACTTTATAAAAAAGACTTTAAAAGGATTCCATCTTTTCAAGCCTATAATTGTTATAGGGATACCAACAGGAGTAACGGCAGTAGAAAGAAGAGCAGTAGAAGAAGCTGCAAGAAGTGCTGGCGGTAAAAAGGCTATACTTATCGAAGAACCAATGGCTGCAGCAATTGGAACAAAACTACCGATACATAAAGCAGAAGGTAATATTATAGTTGATATTGGTGGAGGAACTACGGATACTGCTGTCATGTCTTTAGGAGGTATAGTTGCCAGTGAATCAATTAAGATTGCAGGGGATAATATTGATGAAGACATCAGAGAACATCTAAAGAAAAATTATAGGGTAGAAATAGGATTAAAATCAGCTGAAAACATTAAAAGAATGATTGGTAATGCATCAGCTGCATACGATAAAAATTATAAGGAAGATGAAAAAATTAAAAAAATGGTAGCAACAGGTAGAGATTTAGTTACTGGATTACCAAAGAAAATTACCTTAACTGATGAAGAAATTAGAGAAGCTATACAAGATTCAGTAGATGCTATCGTATCCTCTATAAAGAGAGTTTTAGAAAAAACTCCACCGGAATTATCCTCAGATATATCTGAAAATGGTATATATTTAGCTGGAGGAGGAGCACTATTAAAAGGACTTAACTTATTAATCGAAAAAGAAACGGGAATCAGCACAATTATTTCAGATAATCCTTTAGAATGTGTAGTACTTGGAACAGGAATAGTATGTGAGAATTTGGATAAGTATAAAAACTTTCAGTAAGTGGTGGTTATGTGAAAAATAAAAAAATAATAAAAAGGTTTGTTGTAATATCAATATCCATTATGCTTATTGTTTCAATAGGATACACATCGGTTTTTAACGTAGGCACAACTACCGGTGAAAATATAATTGGATCTATAACTTCCCCTTTCCAAAAAGTTTTCTACAATATTGGTAGGATTTTTTCTAATTCATATGAATCGATATTAGAGATTTATAAAGTAAGAGAAGAAAACGAACAGCTTAAAAATAAAGTTTATGAACTTTCAAATCAAAACAGAATCCTTTTGGATATAGTAGAAAATAAAGATTTTTTAGAGAATGAGTATAAAATGAGGGAATCTTTAAAGTTTGATTACATTAAGGCTCAAATTATAAGCAGAGATCCTAATAATTGGTTTCAAAAATTTACTATAGATAAAGGTACTAAGGATGATGTTAAAAGAGATGATATTATAGTTCATGCTGCGGAGATAGATAATGATTTAACAGTTATTGGACTTGTTGGGAAGGTAATAGACGTAGGTAGTAACTGGTCGAAAATCATTACTATAACAGACATAAATAGTAGTCTTAGCTTTCGAAATATTAGAAATAATTCTAGTGGTATACTTAAAGGACAAATAGATAACTCTATAGAAGGTTATACTTTTTCGAAAGAAGATGATATCAATATAGGGGATATTTTGGTGACTTCAGGCTTAGGAGAAATATATACTCATGATATTTATATAGGTAAGGTAACCTCTGTTAATACAGAGTCTACTCTTACTAACAATATAGATATAGAGCCGGTTATAGACTTTGAAGAACTTCACAGTGTTTATGTTTTAAGAATTAATAGGTGATTATATGAAAAGAATTTTTCCTTTTTTTATTATACTTTTAAGTGTTATTTTGCAATCTACAATATTTCAATTTATTAAAGTATTTGACGTAGTTCCTAGCATATCTTTAATTTTCCTTGTAATTTTCTCCATCCAATTCGGTGAGTATTATGGAGGGTTACTGGGACTATTCTTAGGATTATTAACAGATATATTATATGTAGGATTTTTTGGCATAAATACTTTGATATATTTTTTATTAGGATATATTTTAGGCAATTTCAAAGAAAATGTGTATAAAGAAGATTATTTAACTTATTATTTTGCAGTAGGTATAATGACGGTTTTATATAATACTTTTTTTTATATAATTATATTTTTTCTTCAGGTAGAAATTAACAGTATAATAAATATGATAAAACCTATAATTATAGAAATAGTATTAAATCTAATACTAACTTATCCTATATTAAAGCTGGAATTTAAAGTATTGAACAAAATGGGAATAAAGTTGAAGTATTATTAAATGAGGTGGTTAAGATAAATATTTTTAATTATAAAAATAGGCATGTGGTATTTTTTTATATAGTATTGATACTACTATCTTTAATTACCTTTAGACTGTCTACTCTAACCTTAATTGAGGGAGATGAGTATAGGCTGGAATCTGATATAAAAAGGATTAGAGACATTCCTATTAAGGCACCAAGGGGTAATATATATGATAGAAATGGTAAAATTTTAGCTGAAAATATACCTAGTTTTACTGTTCAACTTTTAAAAGATGAGTTAAATTATATTGAATTTAAAGAAACAGCATATCTTTTAACAAAAATATTAGATAACAACGGCGAAGATTTGCTTGATGATTTTCCTATTGAAATGAATACCTTTAAATTTATTAAGGACGAAGAAGTATATTCTTATCCTGAAGAGATGATTTTGGATGTTATTTTAAGTAACAATTTAGTCTCAGAGATTTATACAAATTCATCAAATTATGACGGCAATATTAACATGAAAAAAAGATTCTTTTTAATACTTAAAAAGGAAAGTATTAATTTGCCTATTGAGTATAAAAATGAAAAATTAATTTACACTGATGGATACACTAATTGGTTAAAAAACAACAATCTTGATATAAATTTAAACGAAGAAGAATTAATGATAAAAAGATACAAAGAAGATAAAAAATATTTAAGAAAACTTCTTGGAAATTCAGAAGGTAGAAAGTATATATTTGATTTTTTGAAAGATAGAGATTTAATAGAAAATATTCAGGTGATGGATTTTTCATTTAATTATGATGAAGATTATAATCAATTGAAGAAGAAGCTAATTAGAGAGGTTCCTGAATCAATAACATTTAATACTTCTGCAAAGTCTGACTTTGTAGAATTAGTTAGGAAATATTCTTTAGAAAACTTATTTAGTAGTATCTACTTAGAAGGAGAAGAAAGAGTTGCTCCTGGAATAATCTTATATGAAAAAATATTAGAAGAGTATCCTGAAATACCGATTAATTATGTTGAAAGTGATAGCAATACCTTATATTTTAACTTCTCATCAGAGGAAGATAAGAATAATTATTTGCAAAACAACAATCTAACTGAAGAAACAACAGCCTTCCAGATTATATTGAATATTGCTAAATCTGAGAACTATGATTATGAAGTTATCGTTGATGATAAAGTAAAATACTACTCTCAAAGTGAGCTTCTAAAATATATAAATCCTGAAATATCAGTTGCGAGTTGGGAGTACACTGCAATTTTAAAGAAAAATAACTGGGTTGAAGGAAACTTAGATGAAGAACATATAGAAGATAGTCCGGAAGAAATTTTTGAAAACCTTAGAAAAGAAATAGAAATAGACGAAGATATAAGCGACTATGAAGCGAGAGATATATTTGTATTAAGAGAAAGATACTTAGATCAGGGATATAGAGCATATTATCCTATAGATATATGTTATAATGCATCTGAAAAAACAGTAGCTTTAATTGCTGAAAATTCAAACAAATTAAATGGTGTCGATATAATCATTGAGTCAACAAGATACTATCCTTATAAAGAATCAGCTGCTCATATTTTAGGATATATGGGTAAAATATCTCAAGATTATGAATTAGAAAAATATGTAGAAGAAAACAATTACAGTAGAGATGATTTAATCGGGAAAACAGGGGTAGAAGAAAAATTCGAAGATTTATTAAGTGGAAAAAAAGGTTCTCAGACATTAGAAGTTGATGCCTATGGTAATAGAACAAAAGTAACAGATGTTAAAGAACCAGTGCCTGGCGGAAATCTTCATCTCACATTGGATATGGAATTACAACAAAAATCAGAAGAAATTTTTAAATACGGATTAAAAGAAATCCAAAAAGGAGGCACCTTTGAAAGTAAATGGGGGGATTTTGACTTTGAGGATAATTACAATCAAGCTAATTCAGGAGCCTTAGTAGTAGTAGATGTGGAAACTGGAGAAATTCTTTCAATGGTAAATTATCCATCATATGATCCGAACCTTTTTTCAACGGGGATTACTACAGAAAACTGGGAAGGTTTAATGAATGAATCGAAAAATCCACTGGCACCTAAACCTTTGTATAACATATCAATGCTTACAGAAATACAACCGGGTTCAACCTTTAAAATGGTAACAGCATTAGCTGCTCTCCAAAAAGGTATATCACCCTATGAAGAAATATATGGTGCAGGTCATATGGAAGTAGGAAATCAACAATTTGGGTGTTGGATATGGAATATGTACAAAGGGCAGCATGGGTATGAGAATATGTATGAAGCTTTAAGAGATTCCTGTAATTATTATTTTTTCACACTAGTATTAGGAGAAAACCCGGTTACTAAAGAAAGAGTATCTCAAACTGTTACATTAGAAGATATACTTAATATGGCTAAAGAATTAGGTTTAGGAGAAAAAACAGGTATAGAAATCGACTTACCTTACGAATCTTCTGGAGGATTGCCTAATCCTGATACAAAAGCTGATAATGCAAGATACTACTTAGAAATATATTTAGAAGAAAACATAGATAAGTTTTATAAGGATGATGTAACTTTTAATAGCGATGAAAAAGAACAGCTTATAAATAAAATTCTTTCTTGGACTAGAAATGAAGAACCACTGACAAGAATTGAAGTTTATGATGGCTTAGAACTATTGGGAGTTAACCCTGATAAAACAAACAACTACGGAATTCCAATAACTGATATAATAAAATACACATACTTAAACTCAGCTATATGGAATTATGGAGACACCATGAATATTAGTATTGGTCAAGGAGATAACTCGTATACTCCACTACAAATGGCAAGATATACAGCTACTATAGCAAATGGAGGATACAGAAAAAACTTAAGTATTGTAAAAAGAGGAACAGATTATACAGAAGGAGAAACACTATATCAACCTGTCAGAGAAGAAGAAAGAATTAATATCGACGATTATGGATATTTAGACGAAGTTACAAAGGGTATGGTATTAGTAGCAGAAGACAGTAAAATATACAGAGATTTTCCAATTGAAGTAGCTGCAAAAACTGGAACTGCTGAAAAAGATGGAATAAATCCTGAAACAGGAGAGGGGTATAACGACTTTGGTTGGTATGTAGCTTTTGCCCCGGCAGATAACCCTAAAATAGCTGTAGCAACAGTAATATTCCAAGGGGGATCCGGTCGATATCCATCACCTTTGGTAAGAGAAATTATCGGTGAATATTTTGGGTTAGAACCTGAGGAAGAAGAGCTGGATTAGACCCTTAGGAAGAATGAATAAGGAGGAATTATGAGTAAATTTATTATGATGACATCCTGCGAGGAAAAACAAGGGAAGACCATTTTTTCCTTAATAACATCTGAGTACTTAGCTGAAAATAACAAGGTTCTCTTGGTAGATTTGTCTAGTAGCGAAAAAGATTGCTCACATTATTTAGATGTTAAGGAGCAGGTAATTTATGATGTAGTTGATTTAATTAAAGATACCTGTAGCATGGAACAAGCAGTAATTAAAATTGAAGAAGAAAATTTTCAGTTTGATTTTTTGCCAGCACCTAGATTAAAAGATAAATATAAAAAATTAGATTTAGGACATTTAAAGAAAATATTTATGGAAAGCAACGGAATCTATGATCATGTAATAATAGACGGGAGCTCTATAGTAGATGATGTGAAAACTGCTTCTTATGAAATAATTGATTTAGCAATCATACTTTCATATAGTAAGATTGAAGATGTAAAGGAAATTTTCTCTTCTTTAAATATTATAGGCAAAGATGTAAAGGATATAAAACTAGTTATAAATAAAATAAGTGAAAAAGATGAAAAAAAAGGGAATTCACTCACAGTTAAAGAAATAGAAGAGTTGCTAAAGGTACCAGTAGCAGGCAGAATACAATTTAAGCCTAAGTATAATGCTCTTGAAAAGAATTTTCTATCTGAAGGTAAATATGAAGAGATTTTAAATGTAGTAAAAAAAATAATTTAAGGAGTTTTAAATGAACAAATTATTTGGTACAGATGGAATTAGAGGAATAGCAAATACAGAGTTAAATACGGAATTAGTATATGAGGTAGCAAGATCAGGCGGTTATTATTTAACTAAGGACATAAAAAAAAGAAGACCCAAAATAGTTTTGGGAACAGATACCAGAATATCAAAAGATATGATAGAGGGTGCTCTTGTTGCCGGATTAACATCGATAGGGATTGACGTACTTTTTGTAGGTGTTATACCAACTCCGGGGGTAGCATACTTGACAAAAGAGTTAAAAACAGATGGGGGAATAGTAATATCTGCTTCTCATAATCCAGTAGAATATAATGGAATTAAATTTTTTGATAGTAATGGTTATAAATTAGATGAAAAAGAAGAAAAAGAAATAGAAAATTATATTGGAAAGTTAGATTTGCATCCAATTAAAGAAGAATTAGGCAGAAAAATATATTTAAATAATGGACTAAAAAAATATATAAATTTTCTCAAAGAAAGTATAAAAACTAATTTAAAGGGATTGAAAATTGCTTTGGATTGTGGAAATGGAGCTTCTTATGAAGCAGCACCACTATTATTCAACGAATTAGGAGCAGAAGTATATGTAGTAAATTCAGAACCTAATGGTTTAAATATCAATGTAAACTGTGGCTCAACTTCACCTGAAGAAATACAAACTTTAGTACAAGAAACAAATGCTGATATAGGTCTGTCTTTTGATGGAGATGCTGATAGAGTTATTGCAGTTGATGAAAAGGGTGAAATTATAGATGGTGATAAAATAATGGCATCAATAGCCTTAGATCTTAAAACAGATCAAAAGTTAAAGAATAACACCTTGGTTTCGACGATTATGAGTAACCTGGGATTAGATTTATACTTAAAAGATTATGATATAAATATAGTTAAAACAACTGTTGGAGATAGAAATGTACTAAAAAAAATGAAAGATGAAGATTATATTATTGGTGGTGAACAATCAGGGCATGTAATATTGTTAAATTATAATACAACTGGAGATGGTATGCTTACTGGATTGAAACTAGCTGAAATCATTAAGAAAAATTCTTACAAAGCTTCAAATTTAGCTGAAAATATGAAAATTATGCCTCAAACCTTAAAAAATGCTAAGGTAAACAATGGAAATAAGAACAAATATTTAGAAGATGAGTATATATCTAAATGTATAAAAGATATTGAAGAAGAGTTTTCTGGAAATGGGAGAGTTTATATTAGACCAAGCGGAACAGAACCACTGGTTAGAGTTATGATTGAAGGAGAGAACCAACTATATATTGAAGAGAAGGCTCTTAACCTGGTAAAAATAATAGAAGAAAGATTAAATTAACTTATTAACTCTTTTAACCCAATAATCTTTTATAGTTATATTACAGATAGGACACTTTCTAACCCCTAATCTTTTATCTCGAATAAAAATAACCTTATTAGAACAATAGGGACACCATAGTTGATTTTTATCTAACGAAATATTTGGGGGAATTTCTTTATCGGGAATTTTATTGAATTTAGCTAATTTAAATAGTGAAAGTTGTTTTTCTTCCAATATAATACCTCCTATTTGAGTGGGTAGTTATATTTTATATTATTATATATAATCTTGCAAAATAATTTATAAAGTATATAATTAATTTAAAGATTTAGGAAAACAGGAAAATAAGAGAGGTGAACTAATGGTAACGATAAAAGATGTAGCGAGATTAGCAGGAGTATCAATATCTACAGTGTCAAGAGTAATAAATGATAGTAAGCCTGTCTCTAAAGAAGTAAGAGAAAAGGTAATTGAAGTAATTGAAGAAACAGGATATAGACCAAATGATGTAGCCAGAAGCTTGGTAACTAGAAGATCTCATCTAATAGGTGTTATTGTAAATGATTTAACCAGCTTTTATGTTTCAGAGATGGTAAAAGGAGTTGAAGAAGTAGGTAAAATGTATAACTTCGATATACTTTTATGCAGCAGTTACTATGATAAAGAAGCTCAAATTAAGTACTTACAACTGTTAGATAGAAAACAGGCTGAAGGACTTATAATGATAGGATATAAATTTGATGAGGAAATATTTGATAAAATTAAAAAATTAAATGAACCAACTATTTATTTTACCAGAGATATAAAAGATGAAAATGTAAATCAGGTTAAAATTGATACAAAAGCTGCAATGTATGAAATGACAAAATATATTATAAAAAGCGGTCACAAAAAATTGCTTTATGCTTATGATTTTAATGATAAAACAACTCATGAAAAAGAAAAAATGCATGGTATTGAAAATGCAGTAAAAGAAGATAAACATGTTTCCTGGGAAAAAATAGATGTAAAAGGTAGAAAATATAAAGAAGGCTACAATTTTGGAGAAAATTTATCGAGAAAAAAAATTAAATTTTCAACGATTATATGTTCTAATGATGAAATTGCAATGGGATTAACAAATGCACTATTTGATAACAATGTTAAAGTTCCAGAAGATGTATCAGTTGTAGGATATGGAGATTATAGAGAAGGAAATATAATTAGACCTAAACTAACAACAGTAAGAGAACCTTACTATGATATAGGGGCTGTTTTAATTAGAAATTTAATTAAGGAAATAGAAGGGGAAGAAAAAATAGACAAAAAAATCAACTTGCCTTTCTCTATAGTAAAAAGAGATAGTTTAAAAGTATTAAAATAATAGAAGGAGTGAAACTTTGATAAGTAAAGAAAAAATTAAAAGAATAAATTTTTTAGCAAAAAAATCAAAAGATGAAGGCCTAACAAAAGAAGAAAAAGAAGAACAGGCTGAATTAAGAAATGAATATATAAAAAATGCAAAAAAATCTTTAAGAAATCAATTAGATAACATAGAAATTGTAGATTAAAAATAGCTCAAGTGATGTGATAACAGCACTTGAGTTTTTATTATTTGGATTTAAAATAGTCAACTATACCATAAGTAATCTGTTTACTTACCTCCTGTTGAAAAGAAATATTATGGATATTTTTTTCTTCCCAAGTATTAGACATAAAGCCAATTTCTATTAAGGCGGCGGGAATATTTGTTGATCTCAACACCTCAAAATTTCTATCATAAATACCATCTCTATATATACTGTTAATACCTACAACACTGTCGTAGATAGATTCAGCTAATTTGCTGCTCTCTTTACCGCTTTTATTACCCTTTGTGTCGTAATAAGTACTCATACCGTAATAATTGGAGTTATTTAGAGAATTATGATGGATACTAAACATAATATCAGCATTATGTTTATCAGCTATAGCTGCTCTTTCTACTCGATTAATATACATATCACTTTCTCGAGTCATTATTACTTCAGCACCTAAGTCGGTTAACATTTTTTTAACTAAAAAAGCAACACTTAGATTAACATCTTTTTCATACTTACCACTTGAACTTATTGCACCGGGATCTTTTCCGCCATGACCGGGATTAAGAACAATTTTCTTGCCGTAAATCGGTAGAGTTTCAATTAGATAGTCTTGATGGCTGTATCCAACATATCCATCCCATGTAACTACTTTATACCATTTTCCTTCTTCAGATACTATTCTTACTTCCGTGCCTTCAGGCATTACTGTTATTATTTCATGATTTAAAGAAGGTCCAGATCTTAGCCTTAGATTATCTGTAGTTTCTTTAAAAGATATTATGCTATTGATATTGAAATTGTTACCTAAGGACATCAACCATCCTGCAGCATATCCATATTTATCTTTATCTAAACCTAACTTAAACCAACCGTATTCTTCGCCGTAAAATTTAAAATCTTGATATTTATTTCCCTGACCTACTACTTCACCACTTAAAGATGGTGAAGTTCTTATATTTATAACATCATCTAAAAAATATACATTGCTGCTACCATCAGAAATAACATCGCCCAACCAGCTTGCTACAAAAGCTTCCATACCTTTATATTCTACTACATACCAGCTGTGAAAAGTATCTAAGTATTTTACTTTTTCACCGTCTTTAATCTGTCCTATAATTTTTGAGCTGGTAGTTGGAGACATCCGAAGATTAGCATTAGTTCCACAGGTATTTATAAAGTATTTAGGAGGATTAACATTAACAAAAAAACTATCTATCCATCCAATACTTCCTGAAGGAGATTTAATTTTATAAAATTGTTCGGACTTATCCAAAATACTTATATAATCATTTTTATTAAGTGTTTCAATGGATTTAGATTCATAGCTAGGAAGAGAGTTAATATTAAGACTGTCTATGTTTATTCTACCAAAACCTAAACCAAAAACCGGTATTTGTAAAATTAATAAAAAAATAAGTATAAATATTATTTGTTTTTTCATAAGCACCTCTTATGTATTATTTTATTCTATAAGTATTATATCCTTTGTAGTATATTTTCTGTATGTTTTTACTGTTATCAAGTTTTTCAAATATTTTTTTAGAATCACTGCAATTTCTATTTTCTAAGAAACTTTTAATTTCAAACTGGTTCATAGGATGCCTCTTAATTATAGAGAGAATCGATTCATAATGGTCTGATTCTTTGCTTACAAAACCTTCAGATGTTAATAAGTTTATCGGCGTGGCCTTTAAAGACTTTACAGCATATTTTATAAAGGCTTCATCAGGTTCTTCAACATAATTTTCAGCAGGAGGTCTAACAGGTGTATTTACAAAAACTCTATCATAAGAAATATCTTTTAAAATATATTTGAACCTATCAATACTTTCTTTACTGTCGTTGTAGTTTTTAACCAGCATTATTTCCAACCATAACTCACCTTCAAATATTTTAGAAAATTCAATTAAGCCCTTCTGTACATCGCTATATTTAATTTTAGGATGAGGTCTGTTAATTTTTTTGAATTCATTTTCATTTGATGCATCTAATGAAGGTAGAATTATATCTAATTCTTGTAATTCCGACCAAATATTTTTTTCTTTTAAAAGAGCACCATTTGTAATTAATGCTACAGGTTTATCTGTATTATGTTTTAGGAAGTTGATTAAATCTCCTAATGATTTATACAAAGTAGGTTCACCTTCACCAACAATAGTTACAACATCATAATTATCATTATTTTTATTGTACTCTGTAAACTCTTTTTTCATATCCTCTAAATCAAAAAAGTCTTTTCGGTCATAGGTCATCTTATCTGTTCTTCCTAATTGACAGTAAATACAGGAGTAGTTACATGTTTTTTTAGGTATAGGACTAATTCCTAAAGATAAACCCATCCTTCTTGAAGGAACTGGACCGTATAAAAATTTATAATTTTCCATAAAATCATCCCCTTATTTGAATTATACCACATGTAAGAAAGGATAATAAGACGACTATGTTACAAGTTATTTAAATTTGTTAATTATACTTCCTTGATTGATTTAAAAAGCTATTATATAATGAAATGATTAAACTACAGGAGGATAAAAATGGAGACGAGAGTAAGATTTGCACCAAGTCCGACAGGATTTGTACATATAGGAAGTTTAAGAACAGCATTATATGATTATTTATATGCTAAAAAGAATAAAGGAAAATATATTCTAAGAATAGAAGATACAGACAGATCAAGATTTGTAGAAGGAGCCTTAGAAAATTTAATTAATTCTTTAGAGTGGGCGGGAGTACCTCACGATGAAGGTGTTTTTATAGAAGATGGAGAAATAATACAAAAAGGTGAATACGGACCTTACATTCAATCTGAAAGATTGGATCTATATAAAAAGCACATTGATGAACTTTTAGAAAAAGGGCTAGCATACAGATGTTTTTGTTCTAAAGAAAGACTTGATAAAATTAGAGAAGAGCAGAAAAGAAAAGGTGAAACTCCAATGTATGATAAACACTGCAGAGGACTTTCTGATAAAGAAATACAAAAAAATCTGGAAGAAGGAAAAGACTATGTAGTTAGACTTAAGATTCCAGAAGATGAAAATATAGAGTTTAACGACTTAATAAGAGGAAAAATTTCTATAAATTCAAAAGAAATAGACGATCAGGTTTTAATTAAATCTGACGGATTTCCTACATATCACTTTGCTGTGGTTGTAGATGATCACTTGATGAAGATAAGTCATGTAATAAGAGGAGAAGAGTGGTTAACATCAACTCCAAAACAGGTTATATTATTCAACTATTTTGGCTGGGAAGCACCGGAGTTTGTACACCTACCTACTGTATTAAATAAAGATAAGAAAAAATTAAGTAAAAGACAGGGGGATGTTTCAGTTACAGACTTTAAGGACAAAGGATATCTGCCGGAGGCACTTGTAAATTATCTTGCTTTAGTTGGATGGAGTCCAAAGGGAAATGAAGAGATTTTTTCAATGGAAGAACTTATTAATGAATTTTCTTTTGAAAATGTTTCTAAAACTGGAGGAGTTTTTGATGTCGAAAAACTAAACTGGATAAACTCCCAATATATTAAGAAATACGATAATGAAAAATTATACGAATTAATCAAACCTTTCCTAGTAGAAGAAATATTTACAGAGAGTGAATTTGATTTAAAAAAAGATTGGCTAATTAAGACAATAGATTTAGTTAAAGAAAAAATAAATAATTTAGAAGAAATTGTTCCTCATATAGAGATGTTTGTAGGAACAGAAGTAAAAGCTAATGATGAAGTAAAAGAAACTTTAGCTCAAGAGGGAGTAAAAGAATTATTAGAAGCCTTCATTAAAGAACTTGAAAGCATTGATGAGGTAGATGAGGATTTCGCAAAAGGAATATTTAAAAAGTTACAAAAACAAACAGGAGCAAAAGGTAAAAATTTATACATGCCTTTAAGAGGTGCTGTTATAGGACAGCTCCACGGACCAGATATGGGCAAAACTTTCATAATATTAGGAAAAGAAAATCTTATAGAAAGATTAAAATATTCCCTAAATAACTATACTAAATAAAGGAAGTGAAGATATGAAACTTTATAATTCCTTAACAAGAACAAAAGAAGAGTTTAAACCATTAGAAGATAATATAGTAAAAATTTATGTCTGCGGACCAACTGTTTACAATTATATACATGTAGGAAATGCTAGACCTATGGTTATATTTGATACTTTACGAAGATATTTTCTTTATAAAGGATATGATGTAAAGTATGTAGTTAATTTTACAGATATAGACGATAAAATGATAAAAAAAGCTCAAAAAGAAAATACTACAATTAAAAAAATAGCTGATAAATACATAAAAGAATTTTTAAAAGATTCCAACGGATTAAATATACACGAAGAGAAAACAATCCACCCAAGGGCCACGGAAAATATTGGTGAAATAATAAGTTTTATAAAAAAGCTGGAAGAAAAAGGATTTGCATACAATATAGATGGAAATGTATACTTTGATATTTCAAAAGATAAAAACTACGGTAAATTATCTAACAAGAATTTAAACGACCTTATATCCGGCGCCAGAGTAGGAGTAAATGAAGATAAAAAAAGCCCTGCGGATTTTGCCCTTTGGAAGAAAGAAAAACCGGGAGAACCATCTTGGGATAGCCCATGGGGGAAAGGAAGACCTGGGTGGCACATAGAATGTTCTGTAATGTCAAGAAAACATCTTGGAGATACCATAGATATCCATGCTGGTGGTGAAGATCTTCAGTTTCCCCATCACGAAAACGAAATAGCTCAAAGTGAAAGCCTCACAGGAAAACCCTTCGCAAGATTCTGGCTCCATAATGGAATGATAAATATTGATGACGAAAAAATGAGCAAATCCTTAAACAACTTTTTTACAGTAAGAGAGGTAAGCGAGCTTTATGATTTAGAGATAATTAGGTTCTTTATACTGTCAGGTCATTACAGAAAACAAATAAACTACAGCAGAGAAACCATAGAACAGGCTAAAAGTTCTTTAGAAAGACTGTACAATGGAAAAAGAGCTTTAGAATACATGTATAAAAATAATTCATCAGGAGAAATTGATGAAGAAATAGTGGCTAAAATCAAAGGCTTTCAATCTCAATTTGAAGAAGCTATGGATGATGATATTAATACAGCTGATGCTGTTTCAGCTATGTTTGACATGGTGAAATTTATCAATA
>Ga0102926_1000551_pt1 | contig 21707 bp, 26 predicted proteins | sample SalPonR1_A_D2_MG_FD_78173 | JGI IMG/M metagenome (GOLD analysis project Ga0102926, IMG submission 78173) | Salt pond soil microbial communities from South San Francisco under conditions of wetland restoration - Salt Pond MetaG R1_A_D2_MG | ecosystem: Environmental > Aquatic > Marine > Intertidal...
CAGGTCGATGATCTGGCCAAAACATTGGAGGCGGCCCAAAGCACGGCGAGCAGCTCCACACAATCACTGGAAGGGTTGACCGATCGGGCCGAAACCGTGGCCAAGCGGTTGGAGCTCATGGTGGCTTCGATGCATGATTTGCCCACGGCCACCCCGGCGCCCAAGGCACCAGATGGGCCGATATTCAAACGCCACCACCCGGAAGACAGCGAGGTGGCATGATGACCCGTAAGAGTCGCCGACGTCAGCCGGGCCGCGGAGCCCTTGTTATGATCGCCAGCATTTTGTTGCTATCCGCGGGCTTGCGGGTGGGCGATGGCGCTGGGCAGGCCTTGGCTCTTGCCAAGGATGGGGTCGAGGTCAGCCAATTGTCGGAGGCCGCCCCTAAGGCCTGTGAAACACCAGAAGACCTCAAGCGTGTTCTTGCGGCGATACAGCAACGTGAAAAGACGCTGAGCCAGCGCGAAACGGCGATAGGGGATCGAATGCAGGCGCTTTCCGTTGCGGAACGCGAGACCGACAAAAAGTTACACGCGCTTCGCGAGGCCGAGGATAACTTAAGACAGACGATTGCCATGGCCGAAAGCGCCTCGGAAACCGATCTGGGGCGCTTGACCAAGGTCTATGAGAGCATGAAGCCCAAGCAAGCCGCCGCCTTGTTCGAGGAAATGGACCCGAACTTCGCCGCTGGGTTCCTTGGTCGAATGCGCCCTGAAGCCGCTGCCGCAATCATGGCGGGCCTCACGCCGCAGGCCGCGCATACCTTCAGCGTCGTTCTGGCCGGCCGCAACGCGAATGTCCCGAAAGAGTGATGCAGGGCGCGGCATGCTCCGCGGTCCTCTCAGCAACGGCTGGAGAAGAAAATGCTTGGTATAATTGGTATTGTTATGATCTTCGCCATGGTTTTTGGCGGCTACTTGGCCGCTGGTGGCAAGCTTGGCATCATCTTGAAGGCTTTGCCGTTCGAGATGATGATGATTGGCGGCGCAGCGATCGGGGCTTTTCTGATCAGCAATGACATGTCCGCCGTCAAACATACGGCCAAGGATATCGGCAAAGTCTTCAAGGGTCCTAAGTGGAAGCCCGACGACTATCGTGACCTTCTTTGCCTGCTGTTTGAGCTGATCCGGCTGGCGCGCCAGAATCCTGTCGCAATCGAAGAACATATCGAGGCACCCGAAGAGTCATCCATTTTCTCGAAGTACGGCAAGATCCTTGGTGACAAGGAGGCGATCGCCTTGATCAGCGACACCATGCGGTCGGCTTCGATGAACTATGACGACCCGCATCAGGTGGAAGAGGTTCTGGACAAGCGGATGGAGGCGACGTTGCACCACTCCATGCATTCCAGTCATGCGCTTCAGACCGTGGCCGATGGCCTTCCGGCTCTGGGTATCGTGGCAGCCGTGCTTGGTGTGATCAAGACAATGGCCTCAATTGACCAACCGCCGGAAATCTTGGGTAAGATGATCGGCGGCGCGCTCGTCGGTACCTTTTTGGGAGTGTTCCTAGCCTACGGGTTCGTTGGCCCGTTCGCGGGCAAGGTCAAGGCCGTGGTTGAGGAAGACAGCCATTTTTACCACCTTATCAGGGAGGTCTTGATCGCCAATTTGCACAACCATGCCACGAACATCTGTATCGAGGTTGGGCGCCAGAACACCCCATCACATATCCGGCCGAGTTTCTCCGATCTTGAAGAGGCGCTCAAAGGCGTCAAACAGGATGCGGCATGATGCGAATATTGGCGGTGACCATCTTATCCATGATGTGGCCCTTGGGACTGTTGGCTCAGGAAGTGGCCATTCGCTCGGGGGAGCATGGGGATTTCACGCGATTGGTGTTTGACCTGCCTGTGCGGGCGGAATGGACCTTGTCTGATTCTTCGAACAGCAAGGTGCTTGCTTTTGACCGACCGTTCCAGTTTCAGACTGAAGCTGTGTTCGACCGTATCCCGCGCGATCGGTTGACGGAGGTGCGACAATCGGAACCCGGCAGCTTGCGGCTTGATCTTGCCTGTGACTGTGATGTCGATGCATTCTGGCATACCGCCACAATGCTTGTGGTGGATATTGCAGAGAACCCTGGCGAACAGCAGGTGGTGAAGCCACGATTGCGACAGGTTGCGGCGGTTCGCACACAGGAGAAAGATGACAAGGAGACTGGCCCAACCACGGTTTGGCCGCGGACCAAGCCATCGGTGAGGTTGGCAGAGCAGGCTTTGACCGCACCGCCTTTGTTGAACGAGGCCAAGCCGAGGGTACAGGCAAATGAAAGCCTGAGAACGGCCCAAGACCTGCGCCAGAAACGAGCACAGGTCTTGGGGCAGATTGCACGGGCCGCCTCCCAAGGGTTGTTATCACCCAACGTACAGTGGCCAAGCCAAGACTCCGCAAGCCCACAGGAGACGAAAAGCGCGAACGGGGTCACATCGGATGCGGTACAGAATCCCACGCCGGATGAGAAAAGGCTCAACCCGCTGGACAACCTGCGCGCACGATCCAGCATTGACCGTGATCTCTTGGCTCATGCCGAGCAGATGAATGGCCCTTTGTCTGGCCGCGGTGATTGCCTATCCGACAAGCTCACTCGTGTCGCAAATTGGGGAACCGATGAACCATTTGGCGCACAGATAGGGCCATTGAATAGGCGGTTGTTCGGGGAATTCGACAAGCCCGATGAAAGCGTGGCCGTAGACTTGGCGCGGCTTTATGTCTTTTTCGGGTTCGGTGCCGAAGCGCAGCGTGCGCTTGGGCTTGTCTCCACTCCGTCGTTGGAATCGACTATCTTGCAGACCATGGCGCAGATCCTGCGAGAGGGTCATGCATCACCTCAATCGGTGCTGTCAAAGCAGTTGGATTGCACGACGTCCGTCGCGGTTTGGGCCGCTCTGTCTTATCGCGACCTTCCCGCCGATATGCCGATCGATACAGATGCGATCCTTCGCGCCTTCTCGGGCCTCCCCCCACACTTGAGGCGTTATGTGGGCCCTATGTTGTCGCAGAAGTTCCTCACCGCGGACCGAACCGAAACCGCCAATCGCATCCTGCGGATTCTCGAGCGCGGTCTCGAAAATGTTTCACCCCAAATCGGCATGGCGAAGGCCGAACTCAAGCTGGCCGAAGGTGATGCCGAAGGTGCGGGTAAGACACTTGATGAGGTCGTCGAGCAGAACGCGGAGCCATCAGCCCAAGCGTTGGTGCGCCGTATAGAAACGCATTGGGAGTCAGGTGAGGATATTTCTTTCGAGGTGGCGCAATTGGCCGGAGCCTATGCCAGTGAAAACCGTGACGCCACCATTCATAAGGATTTGATCTGGGCGCATGTCGCTGCGCTTGCCGCTTCGGGGGCGATCCATCAAGCCTTTGATGAGCTTCGCCGGGTTCAGTCGAGCGAAAATGAGGCGCTTGGTAATCTGGAGAATGATGTGATGAGCCGTCTCGCACAAAAGGCCGATGATCTGGAATTTCTCCAGTACGCCCTACCGCGGCTACCCGGGGCAGTGCCGAAACTGGAGCCTTCTGTCGACAATTCCATTGCGGCCCGTTTTCTGTCGCTTGGATTTATCGATGCGGCTCGAAGTTACCTCCACGGTCCTGCACGAGGGACGGCGCAAAGAGAAAGGCAAATCCTACGCGCCCGCGTTGCCTTGCACGAAGGTCGTCCTCGGCAAGCCGAAGTCGAACTACTGGGTCTCGCGGGCGCAGATGTGAATACCCTGCGGGCTGAAGCGCGTAGCCGTCTTGGCCAACACGAGGCTGCCGCGCAGCTTTTTGCCAGCGCCGGGCGGGAAGATGCCGCCAGGTCACAAGCGTGGTTGGCCGAGGATTGGGAGGAATTGGCGGCGGAGCCCGACGCGCCTTTGTCGGAGGTGGCAGAATACATGACCGCACCCCCGGGCAGCACCGAGGCTGACGTCGGACAGTTGCGTCAAAGCCGCGACTTGCTTGGCGAAAGCGGGGAAGTGCGTGAGATGCTTCGCGACCTTCTGGAAGCCCGCGCCTTCGAGACAGACGACGGATAGCGAACCCGATCAGCGATTACTAAAAATCAACTCTTTTCCGATAGGCCTGTTGCAAGTGCAGAACGCACATCAATGGAAGGTCACAAAGTGCCCAAGGAACGAAGAGAGGATCTCCCTCAACCCAAAAAAACGCGCACGAAGGCCAGCATGGCACGCTTGCCTGCGTTGCCAAACGAGCCATGGACGCTTCACCAGAGCGTTGGCAACTCGGCGCAATTCGTGTTGCTGCTCGCTGCGTCGGCGTCAACCGTTGTGAGCCCAGGCTGTGAAAGCGAAAGTACCTCGCAATCTGAACATCAACAGGCAGCAGATTACTCACCACTGTCTTTGCGATACACTAGGTTAGGCGCGCACTGCCCAATGATCTTCGGAGTGCGCTAAACCATGGGCATCCTCTCCGTGCGAGCCCTCTTTCAGCCAACTGTGCTTTTGGCGCTGGCGCTTATGGCAATCATCGTCATGATGATCCTGCCGATGCCGGCCGCCGTGCTCGACGTGGGTCTGGCCGCGTCATTCGCGCTGGCAATTTTGATCTTCACCGTCACGCTTTTTATAGAAAAGCCGCTGGATTTCTCATCTTTTCCGACGATCCTTTTGGCTTCGTTGATGCTTAGGTTGTCGCTGAATGTGTCCTCGACCAAGTTGATCATCGGGCAGGGGCACACCGGTACCGGTGCTGCGGGGGATGTGATCGAAGGGTTTGCCAACTTCGTCATGGGCGGAAGCATTTTTCTTGGCCTCGTCGTTTTCGGCGTGCTGCTGATTGTGAACTTCATGGTGATCACGAAGGGGGCGGCGCGCATGGCCGAGGTGGGCGCGCGATTTGCCCTTGATGGCATGCCGGGAAAGCAATTGGCCATCGATAGCGATATCTCCGCAGGGGCCATCGACCACGCTGAAGCACGCGACAGACGCGAGCGGGAACAACAGGAAACCACGTTCTTTGGATCGCTTGATGGGGCGTCGAAATTTGTCAAAGGTGATGCGGTTGCGGGCTTGCTTATCACGCTTCTGAACCTTGTGATGGGCCTGATCATGGGCACTGTGGTGCATGACATGGCCATCGCAACAGCCTTTGAGACTTATGCGATTCTCACGGTCGGCGATGGACTCGTCACGCAAATTCCGGCGGTGGTCATTTCCATCGCGTCAGCGCTCTTGCTTGCTCGTGGTGGCGCAAAGGGGGCGACCGATCTCGCGCTTGGTGCGCAGCTTGGTAAGCATCCGGTGGCGGTGGCGACGGTCGCACTATTGATGGTGCTTTTCGCGTTGGTGCCGGGGCTGCCCTTTTTGCCCTTCATGCTGGGTGGCATCGGCCTTGGGGCCATGGCCCTTTGGTTGCATCGTGAAAACCGTGCCGCCGCAGCTTCCGAGGAAAGCCCCGACCCTGAAGTGTCCTTGCCGGCGGAACGATCGCTGGGGGACATCCTTGAACTTGACGATATTCATGTCGAATTCGCACCAGATCTGGTCAACATGGTTCTGGACCCGGGAACTGGACTGGATACCCGGATCGCCAATATCCGAAAGCATGTTGCGACGCATTTCGGAGTGATCCTGCCGGAAGTCCGCCTGACGGATGAGCCGGCCCTGCCGCCGGGCAGTTATGTGATCCGGGTGCAGGGGGTCGAGCAAGCACGGGATACACTGCGACCCGATCAGGTGCTTCTGCTTGATCCCGACAGTGCGGCAAATCGACCGACGGGTGAGGCCGTATCAGAGCCTGTTTACGGCGCGCCTGCCCGGTGGATTGATGCCCGTGGGCAAGAGGATTTAGCCTTGGCCGGGGCGACTATCGTTGCCCCAGCCGAGGTGCTGGCGACCCATCTGCTTGAGGTAATCCGTGGAAATCTGAGCCGCTTGCTGACCATGAAATCCATGCGCCGCCTGTTGGACGAGATGGTGAATCTCTCTGATCCGAAACGAGCCGAGGCCAACCGCAAGCTGCTTGACGAAACGATTCCCGATCGCGTGCCATCTGATCTTTTGCATGCCGTCTTGCGCCTACTGTTGGCTGAGCAGGTGTCAATCCGAAATCTGCCGCTGATCCTTGAGGCCACGGCCGAAGCAAGACAGGCGCATGCCACGCCCGAGGCGATTTGCGAGCATGTCCGCCAGCGGCTTGGCTTTCAGCTTGTCGCCGGCTTGCAGCAACCGGATGGGAGTCTGCCGCTTATCCAATTGGCGCCAGAGTGGGAGGATACATTCTCGACCTACCAAGTGGATGGTGACCGTGGGCGGTTGGATGTCGCGCTTCCGCCCGAGTTGTTCAATACCCTGACGACCAGCGTTGCCGAAGAGGTCAACAAGGTGGCGCAGCAGGGGATTTCACCTGCGATCGTCACTTCGACCGCACGCCGGAGGTTTCTAAAGACAGCGCTATCTGCGAAGCGGATCAATACGCCCGTTCTCTCCTTCGAGGAGATCGGCCTGGACTCACGGCCAAGTCTTGTAGGTATGGTGGCAGCGTGACAGCGGCGGATGCGGCCTTGGACCTGACGCGGGGCCTGTTGTGGCTGCACATTGCTGTGTTCTTGCGTGTCGGCCCGGCGATTTTCCTGTTTCCCGGGCTTGGTGAAAGCACGGTTCCCGTACGCGTCAAGCTTGTGCTGGCCTTGTTGATCACTATCTTCACCGCTCCGGCCGTCGCGCTATGGATTCCGCCGGAAGCGACCAATTCGGGTGGTGTTTTCTGGTTGGTACTGAGCGAAACCGCGATTGGCCTTCTAATCGGCCTTGGCGTTCGATTGTTTGTCATGGCGCTGCAAACGGCAGGTTCCATCGCTGGGCAGTCGACGTCGCTTTCGCATATTCTGGGCAGCGCGGGTGTGACACCTCTTCCCGCAATCGGGCATTTCTTGGTGATTGGCGGTCTGGCCTTGGTCATGATCCTCGGCCTACATGTGCGCGCGATCCAAATGGTGATCCTGACATATGGTATTTTCCCTGTAGGCGTCCTGCCGGAGGCATCCTCGGTCGGGCAATGGGGAATGCGGCAAGTCGCGGGCGCCTTTGCATTGGCCTTTACCTTGGCGGCGCCGTTCGTGATTGTCTCGGTGCTTTACAACCTGACGCTTGGCATCATCAACCGGGCCATGCCACAGTTGATGGTCGTTTTCGTCGGCGCGCCGGTCATTACCGGGTTGGGCCTGCTCTTCTTGTTTCTTCTTGCCCCTACCATGCTGAGTATATGGACCCATGCACTTGAGGGCTTCCTGACCAACCCATTGGGAGGGCGATGAATGTCAGGGCAGGAAGATGAGGCAGACAAATCCCACGAACCAACGCAGCACAAGCTGGACCAGGCGCGCAAGAAAGGTGAGGTTGCACGCTCGGCCGACATGACAACGGCGGCGGCATACGCGGGGTTTTTGTTGGCCGGTTTGGTCGCGGGCACGGCTTCGATTCGGATGTTCAGCGAGGGCTTTATGGTGCTGGTCGGGCAATCATCGCGTTTGGCATCGATTCTTTTCGACGGTCCGGCAACGCCCCTAATGGGTGGATTGATCAGCACCGTTGGTTTGGCCTTGTTGGCTTGGTTCTTGGTTCCTGCGGGGTTGGCGCTTTTGTCGGTTTTGGCGCAACGCAGCTTTGTCTTCGCGCCCAGCAAGGTGAAGCCCAAGGCCTCGCGGCTGAACCCGGTTCAGAATGCCAAGCAGAAATACGGACCATCCGGCTTGTTCGAATTTGCCAAGAGCTTTGTGAAGCTGCTGAGTTACTCACTCGTCCTTGGGATCTACCTGACCTATCGTTTGCCGGACATGGCCGGGACGTTGCACGCCGAGCCACACATCGTGGGCGCCTTGCTCGCGCGGATGGTCGTCGAATTCATGTCGGTCGTTCTGGTGGTCGCGCTTGTGATTGGCGGTATCGACCTCGTGTTTCAGCACCACGACCACCGTCGCCGAAATCGGATGTCACATCGCGAGATCAAAGAGGAGCACAAGCAAAACGAAGGCGATCCGCACATGAAGCAGCAGCGCCGTCAGCGCGCCACCGAGATCGCTACGAACCAGATGATGTCAGATGTGCCAAAGGCCGACGTGGTTATCATGAACCCGACGCATTTTGCCGTGGCCCTGCAGTGGAGCCGCGCGCCGGGCGCGGCCCCGGTTTGCGTGGCGAAAGGCCAGAATCACTTGGCACTTGCCATACGCGATCTGGCTATCGAACACGGTGTGCCCGTGCGCCTTGATCCCCCGACCGCCCGCGCCATTCATGCAATGACCGAGATCGGCGAGGAAATCGACACCTCACAATATCGCACGGTCGCTGCCGCGATCCGGTTCGCGGACAAGATGCGGCGCAAGGCGAAGGGGTTCGGGGGATGACACAGGCCATCGGTGATCTGGCTGCTTTGACCGAGACCCTTTATCGAGCAAAGCTGGCTGAATTAGAGCCTATTTTACTCCAAGAGCGCCGCCTTCGTCGTACCTTGGCCGAACTCGATGAGAAAACCAGGGAAAACGCCGCAGTCCCCGCCGATGAATTGACGGATCTGCAACGTTTAGGCGGGGATGTGATGTGGCGCGCTTGGGTTGCTGAAAGCCGTGCAGAGTTACAGATGCGCTTGGCGCAAGTTTTGGCGATGAAGTCAGAGAAAATGGCGGCTCTGCGGAAATCCTTTGGCAAGGCCGAGGCTGTGTCCATACTGAAGAGACAGCAGGCTGAAGTGCGCAAGGCTCTTTGCGAGAAGGCCGCCCTTGAAGAGATTCAGGCTCTGATGATGCTCCGATCATGCCGATAATGCGTACTGGAAGGTCGCGGTTTTCAGTTCCTCGCGATGATCAATTGTCCGAATGGCCAAGGCCTTGCGGTATCAAATGTCCTGACGGGCGAGGTCCGTGATCAGGATGCTGCTTACACCTTTGCCGATGATACCCTGCGCGACGTCCCTCAGCGCTCCACGTAGCACGTCCATGTTGTTGGAGTTGGTGAATTCCCCTTCAAAGCCCCCCATATTCGCGTGATCGAAGAGCACCTGAAGAAATCCATCACGAAGTTTTGGCTCCCGCTCGTAAACCACTGATGTCAGCCCCTGTTCCACTTCAATACTCAAGGACATCACGACCAGCGAATCGACCAGATCGTTGTTCACCACTGGAACGACGAATTGATTGTTCAACTTCACGTACGCCACTGCTGAGGCATCGTGCTTATCGTCTTCCGTCGTATCCTTGCTGTGGTTTTTGTCCTCGGTATCGTGCGCGTCCGTTGCCATGCTATCCACGTTTTGTTGGGGTGGTGCAGGTCGCAAAGCAAGGCCCGCGCCGACACCGCCACCAAGACCGACCAGCAAAAGCAGTATTGGAAGGAGTTTGTTGATCATCGCAGGCCCCTCAGAAAGGCAGAAGCATATCAAGCGCTTGCTGCCCATAGCGAGGCTGCTGCACGTCGGTGATATGGCCGCGCCCGCCATAGGAAATCCGCGCCGAGGCAATCTTGTCATAGGTAATTTCGTTCTGGCGTGAGATATCGCCGGGCCGAACGTAGCCTGTGACTAGCAACTCGCGCAGTTCGTAGTTCACCCGAACCTCTTGCGTGCCTTCAATGGCAAGCACCCCGTTGGGCAAAACCTGTGTCACGGTTGCGGCCACCCTGAGGGTCAGTTCCTCGCGGCGGCTAACCGACCCATCGCCACCGGATTGCCCGGAGGAGTTGAGCGAGACCGCATCCGCCATGGTCGCCCCCTCGGGAAGGCGTTCGTCAATGCGCTGCGGCAGGCCCAGAAGCTGTGGCACGCCCATGTTCTGCGATGCATTGCGTGACCGTGAGGTGGAGTTCTCGATCGCCGCTTCCTCGTCGATCTCGATGACGACGGTGAGGATATCGCCCCTTTGCATGGCCCTCCGGTCGCCGAACAAGGATTGGCGACTGCCAGACCAAAGCGAGGCTGCATCCGCCGGCTTCTGCACGTCGGTACGCAGGGGAAGCCCAGGTTGCAGCATTGCGACATGTTCGGACGTGGCCTCGGTGGGGGTGAAACTGGGTGGTTTCCCGAAATGATCCAGCCGACCGCCACAGCCTGCAAGCGTGATCAATGCAAAAAAACAGAGACTATTAGGGCTTAAACTCATATCTTTTCCTTATCGTGACACCATAATTTGTCCGTCCGGAAGAACCCGGCCCGACACGGTATTGCGCGAGGACATGTTCATCACACGCACGCTCTCTCCCGCTCCGGCGCGGCCAAGCGAGCGACCCTCGGTTGTTATCTGTAGCCCATCCTTCTCGAAGATCAGCGGCACAACCTGATTGCGCTCCACCAACGCGGGCCGCCCCACATCGGTCATCCGAATGGGCCGCCCGGCATAAAGCGACACCCGCGCTTCCAATCCGACCACCGCCTGAGGGGTCTCCGCCGCGCCGGGGATGTCGACGGCTTTGACCACTACGTCGCCGGGGCCTATGATGCTCTGTGCCCGAATGGTGCGTTTGGCCAAAACCGTGTCGGCCATGGCAGGCGACGCAAGGGCTAACAAAAAGGCGGCAAACCGGATCATCAGCGCACCTGCGTGGTTGCGCCAAGCATTTGATCTGCGGCGGAAATGACCTTGGAATTGAGCTCATAACCTCGCTGCGCCTCAATCAACTCGGTCACCTCGCGGACGGGATCAACCGAGCTGTCCTCGAGATAGCCTTGCCGCAAAGTACCCAGCCCATCCTGCCCTGGCGTCGCTGTCAGCGCTGCGCCAGAGGCTTCGGTTTCAAGGAAAAGGTTGCTGCCGACGGCCTCCAAACCTTTGGCATTGGTGAATCCGGCCATGTTCAACTGTCCAACCAACTGTGCCTCGGCGGCATCCCGGAAATAGACGTAAACTTCGCCCGCCGGATTGATCGAAAGGCTGCGCGCATCGTCGGGAATGGTGATCTCGGGCTGCACGGGGTAGCCATCCGAGGTGACAATCAATCCATCCGCCGAGCGTTTCAGCGCACCGTCGCGAGTATAGGCCGATTGACCCGATGGCAGGCTGACCTCAAGATAGCCTTTGCCTTCGATCGCCACGTCCAGATCACCGCCGGTGGCAGACAGCGCCCCTTGTGAAAGGTTCACCGATACGGCGGCGGGCCGCACCCCAAGGCCAAGTTGGACCCCGGTGGGCAGGACCGTGCCATCATTTGCGTTGACCGTACCGGGTCGGGCCATCTGTTGATAATGCAGATCTGCGAATTCCGCCCGCCGGGTATTGTAGCCGGTGGTCGACATATTGGCGAGGTTGTTGGAAATCGTCTCAACCCGCATCTGTTGGGCGGCCATGCCCGTGGCGGCAATCTTGAGGGCGCGCATATCTGTCTCCTGCGGTTAACGTGTGAAGGCCTTGAGGGCCGTGCGGATACGCTCGTTCTCGGCATCCAAGAAGCTTTGCCCCATCTCGTAGGCGCGTTGGATTTCCACCATCCGCGCAACCTGTCCGATGGGGTCGACATTGGCGCTTTCAAGGAATCCCTGAACGATCCGAGTGTCCAAAACAGGCTCTGTTCCACCTTGTGTACGGAACATGACGCCGTCCTCGCGGATCAGGTCATGCGCCTCGATTGGCTGCACAAGGCCCAACTGACCCAATGGGCGGCCTTCCGCGCTCAGCGTGCCATCGCGTGATATGGCGACGTTTGCCGCGTTTGGTGGCACAAAAACCGGTGCCCCGCCTGCATCCAGCACGCGAAACCCATCGTTGGTCACCATCTCACCCGCTGCCGACAGGGTAAAATTCCCCGCCCGGGTCAGGCGCTCCCCCTGCGGCGTTTCAATCAGGAAAAACCCGGGGCCCTCAATCGCGAAATCAAGCGTACCGCCCGTCGACGTCAGCGCCCCTTGCAGCATGGAGGTATTGCGCACATTGGCCGTCGCCATCGAAAGCGAGGGGCCACCATCGGTGCGCGTCACATGTTCGGAAAAGATCAACCCTTCCTGCCGATATCCCGTGGTCGCGGTATTTGCTATATTGTTGGCGACCACCTGCATCTCCCGCAGAAGGCCCGCCTGTCGTGTCAGGGTCGTGTAACCTGTATTTTCCATCCTATCCTCCGATGATCAGTGGGATCAGCCGGTCTTGGAAAAACCCGACCAGTGTTTGCGTCATGAATCCCATGGTCAGCCAAAAGACCGCTACGATCGCCGCAAGTTTCGGAACGAAAGTCAGGGTCAGTTCCTGGATCGAGGTCAGTGCCTGAAACAGGCCTACGGTCACCCCTGCCAGCAAGGCCACCGCCAGGATCGGGAAGGAGATGATCACCGCCACCCAAAGGCCCTGACGCATGGAATCGAAGAAAACCACCTGATCCAGCATGGTCAGACCGGCATTCTCAGGATTTCCTGATAAGCTTCGACCACCTTGTTGCGCACCGTCACCGCGGTTTCCACGGCCAGTTCGGTTTGTGCCAAGGCCTGCACAAGGGCATGTGGGTCGGCTTCGCCGGTCATCGCAGCCTTTGCGGTGGCCTCGCTTTCGCGCAGGGTGGCGGCGAAATCGCGGGCGACATCGCCGAACGCCTCCGCGGGTCCGCCCGCGCCGGGCTTTGCCTCGGTCGCGGGTCGGGTGGCTGCATATTTCTGAACAGCGGAAAGCGAATTGATATCCATTCTGGATCTCCTTTATTTGCGAAGCAGGTCCATCAGGCCCGAGGACATTTGCCGCGCCTGCTCGAACATTTTGAGGTTCGCCTCATAGCTGCGCTGCGCTTCGCGCGCGTCAGCGATTTCAATCACCAGATCCACATTGGATCCTTCGTAATGGCCGGATTTGTTGGCCATTGGGTGGGTAGGGTCATACACTTGTTTCAATGCGCCACGGTCCAATTGCACCTGTCCTGTTTCCACTCGGCCTGTGCCTTCACCTGCGGTGAATTCGGTATGGAACGCGATGGTTTTGCGCCGGTATCCGGGCGTATCGGCGTTGGCGATGTTTTCCGACAAGTGGCGAAGGCGTTGCGCCTGCGCTTTCAAACCGCTGGCAGTCACATCAAGGGATTTGGCAAATTCGCTCATTCTGAGCCTCCTCAACGGGTGCTGACGGCACCGCGCAGTACCGTCAGGGAATGTTTGTAGATGGCCAGCGCGCGATTGTGCTGTCGTTTGACCTCCACAGCCTTGACCATCTCGGTTTCGATCGAAACCGAGTTTCTGTTTGGATCGGCCTCTCCCTCATGGCGAATGGTGGGGTCATAGGGCTGGTTCGCGCCTGCCCCATGCAAGTGCGAGGCGCGCGTTGCTCTAGGGCTAAAATCACTTGTATTAGTCTCTAAATTAGCCTGAAACGGCTCCAAATCCCGCGCGGCATAGCCGGGTGTGTCGGCATTGGCCATGTTCTGCGCGATCAGCGCCTGTCGCGCCCCCGCATGGTGGGCCATGGCAGACGACATGCGAAAGATGTCCAGATTTTCAAACACCGGGGCTTCTCCCTCGATTGGCTTCAATCAAGGCTTAACCGTGATTCCTTTAGAAAGGGTTTGCGGAAAAACTTTTGGAGTTGCCGATGACCGAAAACACCCCGCCGCCCCCGACACGGCAGGTCGCCCGCCTGAAGGCCGTTCGACCGCTTGGCCGGGTTAGCGCAGTACAGGGCCATGCCCTCTGTTTGTCTGGCCTTTCCGGTGAGGCTCGGCTTGGTGATCGTGTGCGCATAGACCGGATGTCTGGCCCGCTTCATGGTGAGGTCGTTCAACTTGAAGATGGCCGCACCGTGATCTTGCCGGATGAAGCGCCGGTTGGCGTGGCATTGGGCGATTCGGCACTTTTGTTGGATGCTGCAACGGTTTCACCCGCGCCGGGGTGGATCGGCCGGGTTATTGACCCTTTTGGCAATCCGCTCGATGGGACGCCACTGGCCTCGGGGCAGGTCTCCTACCCCCTGCGGGCGAACCCGCCTGCACCAGCGAAGCGGCGCGCGCTGGGTCTGCGGCTGGAAACCGGCATGGCTGCGTTCAATACGGTCCTGCCCATCGTGCGTGGGCAACGTCTTGGCCTGTTCGCCGGCTCAGGTGTCGGCAAATCCAGCCTTCTGGGCCATCTGGGCAAGAACATGCAGGCCGATGTGGTGGTATTCGCACTGATCGGGGAGCGTGGCCGCGAGCTGCGCGAATTTGTCGAGAATGTGCTTGGACCCGAGGGTATGCGCCGCGCCGTCATAGTTGCCGCGACCTCTGACATGTCGCCGTTGATCCGACGGCGTTGCGCTTGGGCGGCCATGGCGGTTGCGGAGTATTTTCGGGATCGGGGACAGCAGGTGCTGTTTCTGGCGGACTCCATAACCCGCTTTGCCGAGGCGCATCGCGAGGTGGCGACTGCATCGGGTGAGATGCCCGCGCTGCGCGGCTACCCGGCCACGACCTCGCATATGATCATGTCGCTTTGTGAACGGGCTGGCCCCGGCGCGGGGCAGGCGGGGGATATCACCGCGCTGTTCAGCGTTCTGGTTGCTGGGTCGGATATGGAGGAACCCGTCGCCGATATCCTGCGCGGGGTTCTGGATGGCCATGTGGTTCTGGACCGCGTGATTGCTGAGCGAGGCCGCTACCCGGCGATTGACCTGCTTCGATCAGTCTCTCGTAGCCTGCCGGCCGCTGCCAGTGACGAAGAAAACGCCCTTATTTCGCAAGTGCGAGCAAACCTTGGCGCCTATGCCGCGTCCGAGACGATGATCCGCGCCGGGCTTTACACTGAGGGTAGCGACCCGGACCTGGATCAGGCGGTACGGCTGTGGCCAGATCTGGATGCGTTTTTGGCTGAAACAGAGTCGAACTCAGCGTCTGACAGCTTTGCCCGCCTTGGCCTCATCCTGCGGCGTGGCGGTGGGCGCCCCGCGCGCCGAGCCGACCAAGCCCCGCAACCACAAGACACCGGAACGGATTATTCCAAAACGGCTTTGACGCGCCACGCCCCAAGGACGTGACGCAGGTCAAAAGCGACCTGTGGCTTGCTGCAATAACGTCAGGGCAATCGCGTTTGAGCTTTGCCGCTGCATCCCGGCCACCTGATTGCGCAGAAGGTAGCGCTCAACGAGCGTATCCATGGTTTCCGCATCGGCAAGGTCGGCCAACTGTGCGATGCCCAACTGGCTTTCGCTTCGCTCCTTGAAAACCTCCAACTGCTTGTCGAGATCAAGTTGCGCGAAACTTTCCGGCAGGCCCAATGCCACTTCGAAAACTCGGCGCAGGGGCGGCGTACCCATGATGCGAAACCAAAGGGCATCCTGGCTTTGGGAGGGTTCGCTCACGATCTCGGCAAGCGCCCGCTCGGCGTTCAGGGCCAGCCGCAGGCTTTCATCCTGGTCGCCAACCGCGACCTCGAAGGAGATTTGCCTGTAGCGTTCAGTAATCTCGGCGCCAAATCCCGCACGCTGTGTCGACGGGGTGCCCCCGTCGCCAAACCCGAATGCCTCGGCCATGGATTTGTATCGCTCATCGGACATCTTGTTGGCAAGCGCGTCTTCCCTCGTCACGCCGCCTTCCAGAACGCGGCGGATCAGGAAACGATTGTCCAGATCGTCTTGCAAACCGAAGGCTCCCAAGGCGATCCGCAGCAATCGGCGGTCTGAAACAAGCTCTTCTGCACTGGTGATGTCGCCGATCGTGGTTTCGAAATAGGCTGTGTCCCGGCTAATCCGCGGTGAGCGCTCGAAGGCATCGGTCTGGCTCTCCCGCGTCGCATTGAGAAACGCCCAACCGCCAAGACCCGAAAGCGGTATGACCGGCTGGAAACTCATTGCACCGCATGCGCCAAGATTCGGTCTTCGCGGGGCAGTAGCGCACGTAGCGCCTTCAGACCCTGATAAAAACGATCATGCAACACCGCCTCGGTTGCAAGCGAAAGATGAGAGTGGCTGTCCGGGTCCGTGAAAACCCGGCTCAGTTCCTCGATCTGGCGCAACAACTGCAGGCGGGCGTCCTCAGGTTTCATATCGCCCGAAAGGACAAGCTGCGTAGCATAGCAGACGCGGCGCACCGGCGTATTTGCCTCGTGCGGGTGAATCGCATCGCGCAGGCGCAAGATATTGGCATCCGGTGTCATGATCGAAAGGCGTGAGCGCCGTTCGCCATTCTCGATCACCGCGCCATTGATCAAAACCCGTTCCTTCGGGCTCAGCTTCAGGACAAGGCCACTCATTGGTTCGGTCCCTGATCGCGCAATCCCTTGAGGATTGCGGTATTCACTTCGATCAACGGGGCCGCATCGGCCCCTTCGCTTAGGATCCGGCTGCTGTGCTGGTGCGTGAACTCTGCCAGGTAAACGATGCGCGCGCGCAGCGCCTCGGGCAGGGCGTTACCCGCATCCGCCGTGTCCGTGGCAAGGACGGTCCAAAGCCGACGATTCTCATGGATTGCAGCGGCAAGCTCGGGGAAGTCCTCCTTGCCACGCTGCGCGGCGGTCTTGAGTGCATGTGTGATCCGCGCGATGGCGTCATATTCCACACTGCGATGGGTGCGGACGGCCTGCGCGTCCTGCCGATAGGCGTTATGTGCTCTGAGGGTCGCGTTCACGTCGTGTCCTTCCGGTATTGGTCTGTCAGGTCAGGGCGAATCGGGGCGCCCCATGCGGGACGCCCCAAACGCTGTTAGCCACGGAACAGTGACAGGATGGCCTGCGGTGCCTGATTGGCGATCGACAGCGATTGCGTGGCAAGTTGCTGCTGAACCTGAAGTGCCTGCAATCGTGCCGAAGCCTCTTCCATGTCCGCATCCACCAGCGCGCCGATGCCGGATTTCATCGCATCCATGACCTTGCCGACAAAATCGTTCTGATCGGAAATCCGCTTGGCTGAGGCGCCCAGTGCCGCCGCACCATCGACGGCGGTCTGGATATGCGTCTCGATATTGGCCAGCGACCCATCGGCGGCGCTCGCACTGGAAACGTCAATGTCGCTCAGGTCAATGTTGGCTTCGAAATCCACTGAGGCAACCGTGATATTCGATGCCGTGACTGCGCCCGCAGCGTCACGATCAAGCGACGACAGAACGGTGATCCCGGCATTGCCGGCACTATTCAAAAGGTTCGCGCCATTGAACTGCGAAGCTGAGACAATCGAATTCACCTGATTGGTCAACTCGGTCACATCCGCAGTGATCTTGCCGTGGTCCACGTTCTCGCCCGTGGCGGTGACCACCTTTTCCTTGATCTCGTTGAGCAGGTTGGTGATCTGCTCGGCCCCTGCGGCGGCCACCGCCACGGTGGATTCGCCCAGCGAAAGCGATTCTGAAACCGCTTTGAAACCGCTCACATCCGATTCCATCACCTTGGAGATCGCCCAGATGGCCGAATTGTCCTTGGCGGTGCCAATTGCCTTGCCGGTCGACACCATGTCTTGTGTCTTGGCAAGGTTCGTGTTGACCGATTTGAGGGTTTGCAGCGCGACCATCGCGCTATTGTTCGTCAGAATGCTCGACATAGCATTTTCCTTCAGGCTTTGGCGCTTTTGCGCCTGTTCCAAACTACCGCCTCAACCAGAGGTCGGGCTAAACAGTCGTTCTGACATATGCAGCTGTTGGGGCCTTGGCCGCCTGCCGCGCCACCCAGTTCGGATGCGGGCACAGCATGGGCTTTCAGATGCTAACGGAACCCTAAACCGGGTTTCCGATCTGCCGGGCATTTGACACAAATTGCTCAGGCCCGTTTTTCAACGCTATAGTCCGCCTCCCCTTCGATGGTCGTCTTGGTGCCTTTGGCGTCGTAGGTTTCAAGCCCGCGGCGCACGCGGCGCAGGGTGGCCATTCGTGCCGCAACGTGCCGGATGCCTTGCAGCGCACCATCCAAAAGCGCCTGATTGCGACGGACTTTGGTCTCAACCGCCTCCATTTCGGGTCGCTCGGCCTCGGTCAGGGCATTGAGCGCATCAATCAGTCGCTCCTTGTTCTCCAATAGCGTCGTGATAGCCTCAAGGTCGCCCTCCAGAAGCGCCGCGCGCTCTTGCTCCAGAAGATCATCCAGACGGTCCATCAGGGTCTGCGCGTCATCGTGGCTCATTTTGGGCCTCCATCATTGATTTGAGAAAATGTTCGGCAAGGCCGATGCCGCCGCCTTTGGCGATTTCATCGGCCACCGCTTGTCGGTGAAACGATGCGAACTGATCCTCCCCGGTCCCGCCGGAAAAGGAATTCTCTTGTTTTCCGAACCCGGCCCCTTTCAACATCTCGGCCAAAAAGGTTGCCTCAAGTTTCTGCGCAGCCTCGCGCGCGGCGGTGTGGGCTGGCTTCGGTGGCGGGCCATTTGGGGGAATCGGTAAAAAATCGGTCACTGTTTTACCTCGAATTGTGGATAAGACCCCACCATTTGACCGCAATACGGTAAAGAACCGGTAACCGGCGTCTGCGATGCTCATCGGCAACTGTGGAAGAAATCCCGGAGAGCCGCATGTTGTTGTTATCCCATGGCCTTGGCGTACCTTCGCAAACCGCGCAGGAGAATCAGCCCGCCGTCCGATCCGGCAAGGCCTCTGAAACGGCCTTTCTGACGGTCTTCGATGCAGCCGTGTTGAAAGGTGCCGGGCGAGAGGGCGAAGTTCTCGTCGAGACCATGCCGGAAGGGGGCGCGCGCGGCGAACGTGAGGATATCGGCAACGCGGCAGAAACCCCCACCGAAGGCGACTTCGAGAGTATCCCCATTGGTGACATGCCAAGCGACACTCCGGTCGCGGAAGAAACAGGGCTCCATGCCCATGAAGCACCTAACGTGGAGAACACCGCTCCGGCCCAGACCCGGCGAAATCCCCAATCGTCACCACCTAGCATACCTCATGCCGCGGAACCCGCGTCGATTGTTGCCAAAGCGCCTGGTCGTGATGTCGCACAATCAGGTCCGCTTGCAGACGTGGCCCCCCCGCCGACCACCTCCTACCGTCCCGAAACAGATCACCAGAGGGCATCGCCAGAAGATAAAAAGCAGGCTCTATCATTGCCTAAATCAAACAAGATGCATCATTCTTCCGCGCCAGTTAATTCGTTTGAAACTGGCGCCAGCCTTCGACAAGATGTGTCACAGGCCGCTGGCATCACCACAGGGCAGGACAGGGCGAGCACCACTCCCTTGGAAAACCTACCCCCAGCGCCTGAAGCCGGGGCGCGTGTCCGATCCACGCCAGGCCACGCCATGCACGCTGACCGCATTGTACAACCATTGCCCGCCGCATCACTAGAGGCGAACACTATAGCCCAGCCCGCCAAGGGCACAGCTCCGCCGTTCAATATGGAAGCGAGCGTCAAAAACCATGGCGACCATCCGCACCCACGGCAATCCAGTGCAAAACCGCCCCAACAGACCGATATACACTCTCCAAAGAGCGCCATGCCGCCTGCCCCCGCCGCAGCCCCGATTCAGGTAACCGCGGTGCCCATGTTCACACCTGAATTGACCGAAGAGACCGCGCGAAGCCCCGCTATTCCCGATGATGCGCGCGCCGATTTGCGCCTGACCGCCGAAGGTGGCCCGCGCCCGGTTGGTCCGTTCTCGCAAACCCCGCAATCCTCTGATTTGCCGCGTCACGTCGCGCAGCAGATCGTCGAGGCGCTACAGCGCGGGGGTGGCGGGAAAGAGCGTGGCATCGACCTCCTGCTCAACCCGGCCGAGCTTGGTCGCGTCCGGATCAGCCTGTCACCCGGCGATGCGGGCCTCACCGTTCACATTGTCGCGGATCGTCCCGAAACCTTGGACCTTATGCGCCGCCATATCGACATGCTCGCGCAGGATTTCCAAAGCATCGGCTACGAGGCCACCGATTTTGCCTTCGCGCAACACGATCACGAAGCAGAAGACCAGGGGAGCAACGCCGCTCAGCCGCACACCCAGCATGTGACCAGGGAAGCCGAGGTATCCTCTCAGATCACCGCGACAATCATGACCGACCGCGTCGATATCAGACTCTAAAAAGGCCCAAATCATGGAAATTCCCACAAACCCAAATGCGCCATCCGCAAAGGTCCAGCCGTCCACCTCACAACCTGAAAGTGGCAAGGCCGTTCTAAGCTCCGACTTTGAAACCTTCCTCAAGATGCTTACCACGCAGATGGAGAACCAAGACCCTCTCAACCCGATGGACTCGGCCGAGTTCGCCACCCAATTGGCCACCTTTTCCAGCGTCGAACAGCAGGTCATGACCAACGATTTGCTGACTGACCTCAACACACAGATCGGTGCGCTGGGCATGGCACAGCTTTCGGGCTGGATCGGGATGGAGGCCCGCGCCGATATGCCAATCGCTTTTGAAGGTGCGCCGGTTCCGCTGACGCTACAAACCGGTGGTCTCGCCGATAGCGCACAACTCGTGATCCGCGACGCCAGCGGTACGCTCGTGCAGCGCCTTGATATCCCCCCGCGTGGCGGTGAATTTGCATGGGCCGGTCTGGATGCTGGTGGCGCACCGCTCCCGCATGGCCAATACAGCGCCACGGTCGAGTCCTATTCGCAGGGCGACGTGATCGAAACCCACCCCGCGGAGGTGCATGCCACCATCACCGAAGCCCGCCAAAACGGGGCGCAAACTGAACTGGTGATGGCGGGCGGGCAAACTGTTTCGGCCACCGAAATTGTCGCATTGCGCGATCCATCCGGGTGATTGGCAAAGGCAACTTGCCCCTTGTCTCGGCGCGGGGGCACTGCCATAGCCTCCGACACTGATCGAACCGTTTTCCGTGCTGGACCGCAAAAACAGTGACAACGCCCCCCGAAGCCACGTTCATCCAGACTCTGACGCAGGAATTGGCCAGCTGCGATCACATCCCGTCACGGGCGCGATGGATACGCCTGCACGGTGGCCGCACCAATCATGTCTGGCAGGTGACTGGCCCCAACGGCGGCGATCCTGTGGTCGTGAAGCTCTACGATGAAGATGCCGATAACCCGCTGTTTCCGAACCGGCCACAGGATGAAGCGAGCGTGCTTAGGGTTTTGGAAGGTCGGGGTTTGGCACCGCGTTTGCTCCACCATGTGGTCACGCGGCTTGGGCCCTGCCTTATCTACAGCCACCTTGAAGGTGCGGCTTGGCGGCGGGACCCCAAAACCGCAGCGGCACTCCTGAACCGCGTCCACCGGGTGACGCCGCCCCAAGGTCTACGCCTGCCCCCTGATGGCAGCATGGCACTGGAACAACAGATCACCGCGATCCTTGGCCGTCTTGGCAAGTCACTGGCCGACCTACCAGACCTTCCGTCCCAAAAGATCAAGCCTTCTGGCGCGGGTTGCCTGCTTCACGGCGATCCAGTACCGGGCAACATGATTGATTGCGGTGAACGCCTTATGCTGATCGACTGGCAATGCCCTGCTATTGGCGATCCATGCGAAGATATCGCGTTGTTCCTCTCTCCCGCGATGCAGATCGCCTATCGCGGCGAGGCTCTTTCCAAACCGGACGAATCCGCTTTCCTTTCGGCCTATGATGATTCCGCAACCTTGTGCCGCTACGCCAATCTTGCGCCGTGGTATCACGCGCGCACGCTGGCCTATTGCCTATGGCAAGTAGAACAGGGCGAATCCGCCGCGATACACCGTGCAGAAGCCGAACATCGCGCCCTTCTGATGGCGACACAGCGCATCAAGTTCTCTGACCAGAAGTAGAATGCTTAAAATTGTGGCATAAAAGCTTTACTCAACTTTTATTTGTATGCTTTCTTGAAAACGGGTTTCTTGGGACAAGGCGTCATGCAACAAGTTTCGTGGTCCTCTTGTAAGGATTCCCAGTATCTCACACCGGTATGGAGAGTA
>Ga0102926_1000553_pt1 | contig 21689 bp, 18 predicted proteins | sample SalPonR1_A_D2_MG_FD_78173 | JGI IMG/M metagenome (GOLD analysis project Ga0102926, IMG submission 78173) | Salt pond soil microbial communities from South San Francisco under conditions of wetland restoration - Salt Pond MetaG R1_A_D2_MG | ecosystem: Environmental > Aquatic > Marine > Intertidal...
CGGCAGTCTCCTCGTTTTCTGCAAAGTTCACAATACCCGCAAATGAATAAGCAGGATCTATATTATAGACATACTTACATAAGCGATAGACGTCAGAAATTGCTGTTGGTTCATCAACAAGGACGATAACTCCAAGATGGGCTTTGTCTAGGCCCCACAATGTCATCTCACCGGCGCCGGCAGGGGTATCAATGATGATAAAATCATGATTGTGTGAAAGGTAAAGCGTAAGCTGGTCGAGGGCGTCCATGAGTAATTCTCCGGGCACTTCATGTCCCGGTTCATCCGACCCGGTTATCAGGGTAAAACTGCCGCAATCCTGCATAAGATCTTCAAGGCGGCATTTCCCTTCAATCCAATGGCTCACACTGGCCACAACAGGCTCGTTGAGAAGGGTCGCACAGTTAGAAAGTCCTATGTCGGCGTCAATCAGCGCAACACGGTATCCCATCTTACCTAGCATTTCAGCCGTGTTTACGCTGGTCATACTTTTACCTACTCCGCCTTTACCGCTAATGACGGTAAATATAAATGGTTGTTCTATGTCTCGTTGGTTTATCATAATCTGTTATGTGTTTTGCAGTACTTGTTGTGCAAACCATTTGGGCTCAAATTTCTGCAGTCCTTCAGGAACGGAATTGCCTGTACTGATATACCTGGCACCGCAACCCATCTCTTTTAAAAATGGAATGATGGCGCCCCACTGGCTTACCTGGTCGAGATGGGTTATTGCAACGAAATCAGGTTTCAGCGGGTGGTGTATTGCCGAAGAGTTTTCAAAATAGAAACGGTTAAGCGCGGCATTCACAACGTAGTGAACTTCCGGGGAAGAGATCGGCGATAATGTTTGCCTGATTTTCCAGTACTCTCTGAATACCGATTCTTTTTCCAGGCTTATAGAAGGGGTATCTATCAATACATGATCAAAGGGCTCCCACTCCTCCAGTAAAGAGGTGACATCCTCTTCGTTGGTAACTTTAAAATAGGGGAGGTTGTGGTCTGTGCAGAAAGCTTCAAGCACCGTATAGTATGGAGAGCCGTTATTCTTTCTCGGATACACGGAGACCACGGCTACTTTTTTATCTTTCATAAACCCGGAGTGCTGACTCAGTTTCATTATCAGGCGGGTCTTTCCGGATCCGGACGGACCGGTGAAGAGTAAAAATTTCTGGGTTTCTTCGGCCACAGGTTTGTTTATCGCATTCCGGATAATACTCGATAGCTGCGACATAAATTTTTCGGGGTGATCGTAAGGGTCAACGCCATCTTTAATAATATTGCTAAACCATCCCGCAATAATGCTGGTACTGATACCTGTTTGTACAAGCTGCTGGAATGCCGGGTGCGAAACATAATCCAGGTTTGACGATATGAGGGCCGAATCGAGCAAGGCTTCGAGCTTGTCAAAGCGTTTGTGCAGTGCCGTAATCTCCCGTTTGTTTTGCCGGGTTGAATATGCGGTTATTCCGGGGCCCTTGGCCGGATCAGTTTCCCTGATACGAGCCAGCAGTGAGTTTTCGGGCAGTTTTAGCCTTCGTTTTTTATCAACTGCGTCTTTGGTAAGGGCTCCGTTGACAGCTTCTCCATTGGCCGGTTCTACCGGTCGAATGCTGGCCCTGTTATATATGCTGCTGTTACTGTGACTTTTCCCGTTTTTCTGATAGGAGTGAACCGGGGAAGAGTTTACTATTTCTTCCCGGGAGCTTTTCTGCCCATTCATAGCCGGACCTGTAGCATCCTGATTATCAGAAGTACGCCTTTTATATAAGGCTCTCAGCTCTTTTAGTTTATCAATCTGGTCATTTTGGCCTGAGCTTTTTGATCTTTCAAACTTTACCCCCTCACTTTTTTCTTCAGATTCAGGGTTTTCAGATTTCTCCTGAACGGGAACTTCCGATGGGCTTTCTTTCTTATCGAACATCACCGTAATCCCTGCTTCTTCCTTTTCGCTTGCGGGGGTACTTGATAACACCACAAAATCTTCCCCGAACATTTGCTGGGCACTTTTCTGGGCTGCGTCAATTGTTTTTCCGAAAAAATTCTTTAGTATCATATGGCTGCTTCTTCTTCAAGCTCTTCAAATTCTACATACTCCATACGGAGGCGGTCAAAAGTTTTAAACTGTACGTCTTGGGTAATATCGTTGTAAGACAGTACATTTATGTCTGGCAAAATTGGTGCCAAAAACTCGAACAGGGTTAATCGCAGCACCGGTGAGGTCAGCAGTATCGGGTCATAACCCTGCCTGATCATTTTCTCAAAGATAGAGGATGCATTCTTATATAGATTTTCTACCGTATCCGGTGTGAGCCCCAGCGTATTTGAATTCATCGCTCCCTGCTGCGCTTGTCCAATGAGATGGGATTCAAGATTGGAATCCAGCATAACTACTGCCATTTCATGGTTGTCCATAACAAACTGGCGCGTGATCGTTTCCGATAAGGCCGCCCTGCAATATTCGGTCAGAACATCCGTATTGGTGGTTTGAGGGCAGTAATCGGCCAGTGTTTCGAGGATGGTAACAAGATCTTTAACCGGAATACGCTCTCTGAGCAGTCGCTTAAGCACTTTTTGTATCTCCCCGATTTTCATGCCTTCGGGAACAAGCTCCTCTACCAGTGCGGGCGACTGTTCTTTAATATTTTCAATAAGGCGTTTCACCATTTGACGCTCAACAAGTTTGTGAGCATTTTTCTTTAACACTTCCATCAGGTGAGTGGTAATGACAGCACCGGCTTCGATCACCGAAAGACCAAATTTTTCCGCTTGTGACTTATTTTTTCCGCTTACCCATATTGCATCCATTCCAAAAGTGGGATCTTTGGTTTCAATTCCCTGTATATCCATTTTAAAATCGGCAGGCAGCAGGGTAAGGTGATAACCGGGCAGCAATTCTCCTTCTCCCTGCATAATGCCGCGCATCTTTATCGTGTAATGGTTGGCATCAAGCTGTACGTTATCGCGAATTCGTATAGAAGGAATAATGATGCCGAGCTCGGAGGCCAGCTGTTTTCTAAGAGAGGTCATGCGTTCCAGAAGATCACCCCCCTGTTCGGCCTCAACCATCGGTATGAGGCTGTAGCCTATTTCAAGCTCCAGCGTATCGAGCAGCAGGTAATCTTCAACACGGTCTTCGGTCTTTTCCGGCAGTTCGTTCTGCTGCTCCGCTTCTTGTCTTTCCTCTTCTTCTTTATTGAAATTTTTATAGGCCAGAAACAGGAAGAAGCATCCGATCGACCAGAATGGAATAAGCGGCAAGCCGGGAAGGATACCCATGAAAAATACAAAAACGGCACCAATTACAACTGTCTTGGGGTTACCCAGTAGCTGCCCGGTGAGTTCCTTGCTTAGGTTTCCCTCTGATGCGGCCCGTGACACAATAATACCGGCCGCTGTTGAAATAAGCAGCCCGGGAATTTGAGAAACCAACCCGTCACCGATGGTCATCAGGGTATAAACCTGTGCGGCTTCTGATATCGGCATCCCAAGCTGTACGGTTCCGATAATCAATCCGCCGATAATATTTATAAAAGTGATGAGAAGACCTGCAATGACGTCACCTCGCACGAATTTACTGGCTCCATCCATGGCCCCGTAGAAGTCAGCTTCGCGCGCTATTTCTTCCCTGCGCTGCTTAGCCTCCTGATCCGTGATCAGGCCGGCACTGAGATCGGCATCGATTGACATCTGTTTACCCGGCATAGCGTCGAGTGTAAAACGTGCGGCGACCTCCGCAATCCTGGTGGCACCTTTGGTAATAACTACAAAGTTGATGATCACAAGAACCGAGAATATGATAATCCCAATTACAAAATTGCCCTGAACTATAAAGCCGCCAAACGACTCAATAATAGATCCCGCGTATCCTTCGCTCAGAATCAGGCGGGTGGTACCCACATTGAGTGACAGGCGGAAAAGGGTCAGTATAAGAAGCATACCGGGGAAAACAGCAAACTCGAGCGGTTTGAGGGCATAGAAAGCTACCAGCAGTACTATGAGCGACAGTGATATATTGAGGGCTAAAAAGAAGTCCATCAACCCTGCGGGGAAGGGCAGGATCATAATCATCAGGATGACGATTATACTGGATGAGATCAGAACATCGGTCTGAAAGAACATCTTTTTAAGCTGACCGGTATTAATTCTGCTGGCTGCCATTCGGTGATATTATAGTTTATGCTTGTTTTTCAGTTTATATACATAGGCCAGAATCTCTGCTACTGCCCGATAAAGATCGGCCGGTATGAATTCGTCCTCTTCGGCGGTAGCAAACAGAGCCCGCGCCACCGGTTTATTCTCTACAATTGGTATGCCATACTCTTTGGCAAGCTCTTTTATTTTTAGAGCTTTCAACCGTTGGCCCTTGGCCCTGACTATGGGAGCGTCGCTGTTCTCAGGATCATAATAAAGGGCTACGGCATAGTGCGTAGGGTTGGTAACTACCACATCCGAACTGAGCACTGCGTGGTCGAGGCGCTTTTTCTGGCGGAAAGACAAGCCCATAGCCTTACGCTGGCTTTTGAGCTTGGGGTCGCCTTCCATCTGTTTGTACTCGTCTTTAACCTCCTGCTTTGTCATTCGAAGATCTTTAGAATGCTGGAAACGCTGGTATACGGCGTCGGCTATAGACAGAATGAACAGAGCGGCAAGAATTGTGCTCACAAACATTAATATATAAGAGCCTGCCTCACTCAGACTATAATCAAGCGGCATGACCGTAAAGGCGACGAAGTGTTCTACATCATTTCGTACGGTGTAAAACACTACCAGGCTCACAATAAAAAGCTTTAAGAATCCTTTTGTCAGTTCTACGAATCCTTTCATGGAAAAAATTCTCTTTATTCCACTCATGGGATTCATTTTATTGCCTTTCGGTTGTATTGCTTTAAAAGAAAAAGCTCCGCCCGTTTGTACCAGGTTAACCAGAAGAGCCGTTACCAGAAGGATAACCAGCAGGGGAGCCGTCATTTCAAAACTAAACCATAGCGCTGTCTCCAGAAACTCCATAGCGTGGGCGGTACCTTCCATCGTGTTTACGGAGTTCAAAAAGAATGTCTCAAAAAGTGCTTCAAGGCGGTTGTACATATAACTTCCCGTACTTAGAAACATGATCACCGAGACAATCATCAGCAGTACCGAGGATATCTCTTTGGATATGCTGACATTCCCGTCCTCGCGCGCCTTCTCCAGTTTGCGCTGTGTCGGTTCCTCTGTTCGTTCCTGATCTGTTTTCTGTTCTGACATGATGCCTATATATATCAAATACAATACCAGACCGGCCAGACCGCATTCAAAAGTTTTATGGGGTTATTTAGTCTGTGCTCCGGGAGAAATCATCCGGAAAAGCGGAAAACATTTCCATTCTTTGGAAGTTTTTTGGACGCCTCACTTTTCCGGCTAAAGGAAAATTATTCTGACTGTCATTAATCCCGCTTGAGTCCGGAAGTGGAATCTTGTATGTCCATTCATTTAATCTGAGCAGCGTTTTCTAACCCGCAAAGCTCATTTAAATGATATTAGTCGGTCTTCGTTTGGCCTGAAATACTGTGCTTTTATAAAGAAGCGTGATGGGTGGCATAAAATTTGAACAACAGTTTGGTGTATCCGAAAGTGTGGCTGATAAAACCGCTTACGGAAAAACGGTAAACAGTTTAAAGACTGGTTTAAACAAGGCGCTTATTATGATTGAACGATTATATACTCAAATGAAGGCGATGCAGATGCTATCCAAAGCACAGGAAGTAACGGCAGATAACCTTGCGAATATTAATACTCCCGGCTTTAAAGGGAACAAGCTTTTCCACCGATTGCTCACTGAACAGGTAAACGGCAATGAAGTGACCAAAACCGTGCCTATGCAGCAAGTGGATTTAAGGCAGGGTGTTCTGGAGCCGACCGGAAATGCTTTTGATATCGGAATCGACGGTGGAGGCTTCTTTGAAGTAGAAGAAGACGGGAAATCCTACCTGACTCGCGACGGGCGATTCAGTTTGAGCTCAGACGGTTACCTGGTTAACAGCCGGGGCGCCAACGTGATGGGTATCTCGGGAGCCATACATATACCGGAATATTTTCATGCGAGCGGAGAAGGATCAGAAGGTATGGAACTGGAAGTAGCAAAAGACGGCACTATCAGGCTTAATGGTGAGATATATGACAAGTTCAGCATTAAGAAGGTCGGGGATCCCGCTAATTTAGAACGGCGTGGTAACAGTTATTTCATTGCTGATGATGCGTCAGGTGTTATTAATGATGAAATGAGTACCGTGATGCAGGGATATTATGAAAAAGGCAATATAAACCCTCTCAATGAGATGGTGGATATGATGAGCAACATGCAGATGTTTGAAGCTCAGCAGCGAGCTATGAGAACTACCGACGAGATGTTGACGCAGGTAACAAGCAAGCTCGGCAGATTTTAAATTTTAATTAACCAGTTGAAAAACCCAATAGCATATGTTTAGAGCATTAAGTACGGCAGCACTCGGGATGAGTGCCCAGCAAAAATCGGTTGACAATATTGCAAACAACCTCGCGAATGTAGGCACCACCGGGTACAAGCGCAGTACCATTGCATTCCAGGATCTCTATTATGAAAATATATCCGCTTCCAAGCACGGTTCTTCGGCAAGCAGGATTTCAAATGACAGTCCTACGCTTCAGATCGGACACGGTTCGCGCGCTGTGGCAACCATCCGAAACTTTATGCAGGGATCGATGGCTGAAACCGGAAATGCGCTGGATATCGGTATCAGCGGTTCCGGTTTTTTCCAGGTAGAGATGCCGGATGGCACTATTTCATATACCCGCGACGGTAATTTCAGCAGAGATGCTACCGGCATGCTGGTAAACAACTCAGGATTGCCCCTGGCCAACCAGATTGAAATTCCAACCGACGCCGTAGCTATTGAAGTTGCGCATGACGGCACGGTAACGGCGATGATGGCCGGAGACAATCGTCAGGTTGATCTTGGAAAAATAGAGCTGGCAAAATTTTCAAATCCCGGAGGCCTGGAGGCCAAAGGAGATAACCTCTTCGCTGAAACGGAAGCTTCGGGCATGCCTTTTTACGGTACGCCGGGATCGGAAGGATTCGGAGTTACCCGTCAGGGATACCTGGAGCAGTCTAACGTAGATATTGTCAAAGAAATGGTACAGCTGATAGAAGCACAGCGGGCCTACGAAACCAACTCAAAGATGGTACAGACGGCCGAAGATATGATGGGTATCACAAACTCAATTAAACGATAGCAGGGTGATCTACTCATTAATCATACTGATAAGCTTCCTTTTTAATTCCGGGGTACTTTCTCCGGAAGAGAGGTTCGTATCAGAATCCAACACCCGAGAAGTAATTCTTGAAAAAGCTTTGGAGGCTCTTTATGCCCGCTATGACCGGGATGAATACCGGTTCGGTGTATCCGCAAGGTGGATTCCCGGGAGCTTGCTGGAGGTTGCCCCTGCAAAGATCAAGAGTGTAGAACTGGATGATGTGGTAAAAAAACACACCGGTTTTGAGGTCATGTATGTAAGCGGTAACCGGTATCAGAAAGCGGATATTCAGCTTTCGGTAAATATCGAGAGAAAGTTGCCGGCAGCACTGCGCCGAATACCAAGCGGCGAAGTGATAAAAGCAGAGGACCTGACCTTGCAGTGGATTTTACTTACTCGCAGAAATGGGCAGTTGGAAACGGAAATGAAAAATCTGGTCGGTAAAACGACGCGGAGAACTCTTTTGCCGGGTCAGCCCGTGCGGCGTAATGAGATAAGTGAGCAATATCTTGTGGAGGCCGGCGACTCTATACAGATGATCTTTGATGAATCCGGCATCCGGGTAGTGCTCACTGCAGAAGCACGCCAGGGCGGTGTGAAAGGAGACAAAATTGAAATTTACAGCAATGAAACAAGAAAAAAATATTTGGGCAAGGTAATCAGTCCAGGAGTAGTAAAATGGCAAAAAACACAATGAACAAACTGCGAACACTATCAATAATCCTTGCGGCCTGCATGTTCACGATGCCGGCTTTAGCTCAAAGTTCCCTTTATCGGGATGTGAAGGCTAACAAAGTTGGCGATATCATCACCATAATATTGAATGAAAATATCTCAGGAAGCTCAAAATCTGATGCAAGATCGGCCACCAGTTCAGACGGAAGCGCATCGGGGTCGGTTTCGGGTAATTTTCTTCCCTTTCAGCCTACCTTCGGTTCCGGGGTGAATGTAAATTACGACGCCGATAAAAGTAATCTTGCTAGCCAGCGCCAGCTCCTTGAAGGTTTTATGAGCGTACAGATTATAGAATTAACTCCCTCCGGCGACTTGATTGTACAAGGCGATAGATCCACGGAAATAAACGGTGAATTGCACGAAATGAGTCTGACCGGGACTGTTCGTTCGAATGATATCAACAGCAGAAACCAGGTATTCTCCTATCGTGTGGCAAATGCAAATATCAGTTATCAGAAAAGGGGAGGCATCAGTGAGCTAAAGAAAAAGCGCGGTTTGATAAAACGCATTGTGTTTGCAGGAATAGGTATCGGACTGGGAGCTGCTGTTATCATGAAAGGAATGGAATAATGGATAAGCTAAAAAAAGAAAATACCCCGGAAAGCCATAGTTTGAAGTTTAGAAATATTTTTCTGGTTTTGTTGGCGGCAATATTCCTTGTGCCTTCATCATACGCGCAAACCACACGGCTTAGCGACTTGGTAGAAATTCAGCATGCCCAGCGAAAAGAGCTGATAGGTTATGGGTTGGTTACAGGCCTCGACCGAACCGGCGACCGGACAATTAGCAGCCGTGGATCTGTTTTTACGGTGCAGTCAATAGCCAACATGCTGGAAAATTTTGGTATTACTGTTGATGCCGAACGTTTGAGAACCCGGAACGTGGCAGCTGTTATCGTAACAGCGTCTATAGGTCCTTATCATGCGCCGGGAAGTGAAATCGATGTAACCGTCTCTTCACTTGGTGATGCCAACAGTTTGCAGGGCGGTGTTTTGCTTCAAACACCGCTATTGGATCCGGATAATGAAGAAATCTTTGCCAAGGCACAGGGTCCGCTGATAGTTGGTGGAATAACGGCTGAAATACCGGGAGCCAGAGTTACACGAAATCAGACCCTGACTGCAACTGTACCCGGCGGCGGAGTGGTTGAACGTAACAGAGAATTCTTGCATGATACCGAAGAGCCGCTTGGCCTTGTGCTTCGTGATCCGAATTATACCAATGCACGCAGAATTGTTGAAGTAATCAATGAAACCTTTGATGAAGAACTGGCTTTCATCCGGCATCCCGGTCTTGTGAAGGTAAACTGGCCGGAAGCATTCCGTGAGCGGGGATCGATGAACATTTTTACCGGAATAGTTCTGGAACAGGAAATTGCAGTTGATATCCCGGCGAGGGTAGTGATCAACGAACGTACCGGTACTATCGTAGCCGGAGGAAAGGTAATTATTGATGAAGCCATGATTTCGCATGGAAATATTCAGGTGAGGACCCAGGTGACTCCGTATATCAGTCAGCCCCCTCCCTTGAGTGGAGGAGAAACGAGAGTTGTGCCCGTTCCGCAAGTGGGAATTAGCGAGCAATCGGCCCAAACAATTGTCTTGGATCCCGAAACAACCGTTCAGCAACTGGCCGGATCGCTCAACTCATTGGGACTAAGCCCAAGGGATGTCATTTCCATTTTCCAGGCTCTAGACCGTGCGGGTGCCCTGAGAGGAAAGCTGATAGTGATGTAATTTCAAACTCAAACCATTCGATTATGAAAGTAGATTCATTTTTACAAATAGCGCGAAGTCAGGTAGGTCAGAACCGCAGCGAAGAGCTGCAAAAGGAAGAGGCCGCCAATGATTTTGAAGAACTTTTTGCCCGCCATTTAGTCAAGGAAATGACTAAAGATTCATTTAAAATGACCGATAACAGCGGAGTTATGGGACAATCCAATAATATGTATCGAGAGTTTATTACCGATGCGCTTGCCGGAGAGCTTGCAAACCAGCGAAGGCTGGGAATGGCAGATTTGGTTACCAAATATTGGAATCAAAGGCCCGGCTTAACTGATAAAAACTCCTAACTAATATCCAATATGACTGATAACAAAGATACGGTACCTGCTCTGCAAAAAATTTCAGAAACCGTTGAACACCTGGATAAAACTTCCAGAGAGCTGTTGGGAGTGATGGACGAGCAGATCAATGCTATTATCTCTTCAGATACCGGTAAGATGGAAGAATTCACCGAAGCTCATTCTACTATTCGTTGTCAGTTTAAGAAATATGAAAAAGCCTTTGTAAAAGAACTGCATGAAGTCATCGACCCTGTTACTGATGAGCTTGAATCCCTGAGACTTGTAAACCTAAAAAAGATTTTTCCGGAATCGGCCCTTCTGGTTGACCATTGGAAGGAGCTGCTCTCAAGGAATACGAGACAGCTGCAGCGTAAACATGAGCAACTTTTACAGCTTCTGAATTTTGCGATGAGTCGTAATACAGACGTCATGCGTTCCATTTACAGTATCTACAATTTGAAGAATTCTCACTACAGCGCTAACGGAGATAAGACCGGAACGGTATCCGGTGTCGCTTTAAACCAAGAGGTTTAACCTATGAGAACCCTGTTTGAAATTTCAAAAAGCGGACTAAAGAGCGCGGAAAGGTCACTTTCAGTTACCTCTAACAATATTGCCAACGCAGATACTCCCGGTTACACCCGTCAGCGTGTAGATAAAACACCTGCCGGCATGCAAATGGGCAATTATCATACAGGTCTCGGGGTAAATATTACCAGTGTCAGCCGGCTTAGAAATGAGATGAATGATGTGCTGCTTAATGAAAAGCGGCAGGATATGGGCTACTTAAAAGGGAAAACTGAAATCTTTGAGCAGCTGGAAGCCTCAATGGCTTCAGATTCAGGAGGAGATCTTGACCTCAGATTAGGCCGCCTGTTTGATAACTTTTCTGAACTCTCCGCAGAGCCGCAGGATTTAAGCATTCGTAACAACCTGGTGACTGAAGCACAGCAGCTCACCGGTAAACTACAGGATATGAGCCGCAGTATCGGCAAGACCAGCGACCTGGTTCTTGAATCAACCGGAAAATCAGTGGGAGCAATAAACGATCTGCTCCAGGACTTGAGTTCTTTGAATAGTTCAATTACCAGGGGAGAGGCGCAGAATTCTCCCGATCATAACAGCCTGGACTTGCAGGTCAGGAAACTTGAGGAGCTATCCGAGCTGGTTGATTTTGACAGCCTGGTGACCGACAACGGAACCCTTGAGATCCGTATCGGTGGGATAAAGGTGCTGGATGCCGACAAGGCATCCGTCATCAGGCCGGAGATTGATGATGTAGGTAAAATCTACCGGCTTCGTTTAGAAAACGGCAAGACTATTCATCCGACAGGCGGCCGGCTCGGGGCTGAAATAGAGATGTATGAAAAGGAGATTCCCGAACTTAAAAACAGGCTTGACAACATAGCTTCAACTCTGGTAGAAGAGTTTAACACCCTTCACACGCAGGGTTACGGGCTCGAGGATGATACCGTTCGCAATTTCTTTGATCCATTAGGTAAAACTGCTGCTGATATCCGCCTTAACGATGCAATTATCAATGAACCAAGGCATATAGCAGCTTCATCTACTATAGGAGAAGCAGGAAATGGAAATATGGCAGCGGATATTGCCAGTTTGAGAAATCAATCTGTTATTGGAGGCCGCAAAATTGTTGACTTTTCTATTGATCTGATCAGCACGCCGGGAAGCAACCTAAGTGATTTGAGTTCGAAGATGGAGGCACGCGATTCCGAAATACAGATGCTGCATGCCCAGCAAGAGCGTGAAGCCGGTGTCAGTATTGATGAGGAACTCAGCCTCATGATAAAATATCAAAATGCTTATCAGGGCGCAGCTAAAGTGATGTCAGCCGCTCAGCAAATGTACGATACATTAATCAGTATAGTTAGGTAAAGAACTATGAGAATTACACAGAAGATCATTTTTGGCAATTTCATGCGAGACATCAATAAAAACCGCAGTGAAATGGGCAGGCTTCAGTCTGACCTTTCGAGCGGCCGTTCTGTTCGCATTCCCTCTCAAGACCCTGTTGCCTTTCAGCGCAGCAGAATTATAGAGGAAAACCTCCGAAAAGAGGAACAGTATCAAAGCAATATTGATAGCGGTTTACGCCAAAGCAGGCTTGCCCAGGAGTCGCTGCAAGAGACCGCAGATCGACTCATAGATATCAAAACCATTGTGGTACAGGGAGCTTCAGGTTCGCTGAATGAGAAGAATCGGGAAAGTATGGCAGATGAAATTGCCGGTATCCGCGACAGCCTGGTTAATACGCTCAACCTGAGTTATGGGGATAGATATCTCTTTGCCGGGACGGCAAGTGCTGATCAGCCATTCGAATACGATATTGCCGAACCGGGAGGGGTGGCAAATAACGGTAACAATACTACGCCCCAGGTACTGGTTGGAGACGGTGTTAAGATAGATTTAAGCATCACCGGTACGGAACTGCGCGATACCGATGCCGGGGATTTATTTGAAGTGATCGGAAATATAGAGCAGGCCTTACGCGATAATGATACCCAGGCTCTCAACAATTTGCTGGGCGATAGCGATCAGATAATTGAGCATATTGCGGATGTCACGTCAAGATTGGGAAGTAATATCAATAGGATGGAATTTATGTATGAACAGTACGAATCATCCAGCATTGTACAGCAGTCGGATGTCAGCGGCATGGTAGATACCGACTATGCTCAGGCATTTTCAGACCTACAGCGTAACCAGGTAGCTTATGAGGCAGCGATGGCTGTTCATTCCACCATGTTCAACAATACACTGCTCAATTACCTCTAAACTAAATAAAGGGTATTATTATGCCACGGAATTCATCGCAATTACCGGATAATGGATTAAAGGCCCTTGGCTGGGCTGAAATAGTTGTATATTTATCGGACCTTCGTTACCTGGAGGTAGAAAAAATAGCCGGATTGCTTGATAGGTTTTCAGGTGTCAGTGTAGCGGCACAGGGTGAGAGGCCAAAAAACCTGCCGCCGGAAATAGGCTGGTACACCTATTCTTCAGAGGACCATCGTTCCGCTGTCTGGAACCGCTTGCTCCACGAAGCCCAAAAAAGCTGGGTGTTATTTATTGAAGATGATGAAGAAATTCGATTCAGTGATTTCCCCGACACTAAGTGCATAGGACCAAATCTTTGGCCTCCGGCATTGATTCTAAGTAACGAGTCAGCCGGTAAGCGGCAGCATTACCAGATACGACTGGTACACCGGGATAGCGGGATTCCATTCGAAGGGAAGAATTTGCCCGATTGTACCGGCTATGTCACTTCAAATAATATAAGCCTGGCCGGTCAGCCTATTGTTATTGAACGGACGTCAAACCCATGGAATCATATTGATGCTGATGAGGAGCTTTCCGTACAGGCTTATTCTCCCAAACTTTATCTGGTAAGAGGAGCGCAGCTTTTTGATGAAGGGAAGTTTGCTCACGCCGCGGCTTTGTATCGTAAATTGCTAAAAACGGAAAAGCTGCTGCCTTTCGATCGTTTGGGGGCCGTAAACGGATTGGCAAGTTGTTTAACAGAGCAGTTCAAGTGGCCGCAGGCGGTGACGCTGGCTCAAAAGTCTATTGATGCTGAACCCTTGCAAAGATTGCCTTATCTCATACGGTTCAAAATTTTCCAGCTAAATAAACAATGGAAAGAAGCTTTTGAGGTGCTGAACAGGTATTATGAACTATTGAACCTGTGGTCGAGAGCAACTTTTGATAAAGCCATTGATGAGGAAGAGACCCTGTTAAATCTTGCCGAGCTGGCCCTGAAAGCCGGGGTAAAAGATCAGGCAACGGAATTCCTGGGAAAATTATACACCTTAAAAGAGGGTGAGCTTGAAGATACTTTTGTTCAGCGTCTGCTGCTGCTATCTATAGAGATGGCTGATTATGACAGGTCGGTATTTTTCTTCCGTCACCTGTTTGATTCGTTGCTCCCTGACAGGTTAACTGAAGAAAAAACGAGGGAACTTGATGATTTCATGACCATGTTTATCAGCAAAGGCTGGTATGAATATGTTGCTGAAATTTATGAAACCTTGTATCAGCAAAATCCTCAGAACTCAGACTATAAAAGGCGTTTGATTGTAGCCCTGTCTAAAACAAATAAATTGAGAAAAGCCAGAAAACTCGTTGCGGGAAAAGTATAACCGGAGGAAGGATAAGGCCGGCTAATGCGATTCCGATGAATCCGGATCTTCGTTTTTCAGTTTGTTTCTGATGGTACGATCTGAGATGCCGAGCAGTTTGGCGGCCTCTTTTTGATTGCCCTGGGTATGTTCCAGTGTCTTTTTGATGAGACGAAGCTCCATATCCTCGATAGACATCAAGGGTACATCTGAGAGCACTTCACGCCTCAGCTCTGCAGCTACACTAGAATGTAGGTTATTATCGATGTGCTCATGAGTGATTTCCTCGCTATCGTTTGAAAGGATAACGCCGCGATGTATTTTATTATTCAATTCACGCACATTGCCGCGCCACTCTTTATTTATCAGGTCTTCTAAAAGATCGTCCGACACTTTCTTATCATCCAAATTATAGCGGTCGGTATACTGCTTCACAAAATGATTAATGAGTAAAGGGATATCACCCTTGCGATTTCTCAACGGCGGGATGGTTATCGGAAATACATTGAGCCGGTAATAGAGATCTTCCCTGAAACTCCCTTCTGAAATGGCTTCTGCAATATTCCGGTTTGAAGTGGCAATAATACGAACATCAGACTGGATGGGTTTCTGACTGCCAACCCTGTAAAACTCATTTTCCTGAAGCACACGTAAAAGCTTGGCCTGTATGTTGATATCAATTTCCGTAATCTCGTCAAGCAGCAGGGTTCCTTCATTAGCTGCATCAAAAGCTCCTTGACGATCGGATATTGCCCCTGTGAATGCGCCTTTTTTATGACCGAATAAGGTACTCTCTACCAGTTCTGTGGGCAGGTTGGCACAATTTATTTTTATATAAGCCGCCTCAGAACGATCACTCTGTTTGTGTATCTGGTGGGCGAAGACCTCTTTCCCGGTTCCGCTTTCACCCTGAATCAAAACAGGAGCGGTATTGCGCGCAATTCTTGGCATTATACGCTGCAGCTTCTTGATTTGAGGGTCATTGCCGATAAATTTGATTTCATCGTCATCGTTACCCTCATCCTTATCTTCAATAAGGCTCATATCGGCCTTATTTTTAGCTTTACCTGGGGCAGGGTTACTGAACGGAGCTTTATGCTCCCTTTTAGGAGCCGGATCAGATTTGAAAAAGCGGTTTACTCGGAAAAGTATCTCTTTAGATTTGAAAGGCTTGGTGATATAATCATAAGCTCCTTTCTGTAGCGCACGAACAGCATGATTGATATTGCCAAACCCGGTAATCATAATAACACCGGTCTCAGGATGGTTTGTCAGAACATACGAAAGTACTTCATCACCCGTCATCTCTGCCATCTTCACATCGGTAATAACGAGATCGACCTTGTTCTTCTTTAAAAAATCTGTTGCGCCGGCGGGAGATTGAAAAGCTTTAACTTTAAATCCACTATCTGAAAGGACCTCTTCCATAAACCCAAGCAGTAACTGATCATCATCCACTACAAGAATGCGATCTTTCATAGGAAAAATAGCCTTAATTTATTAATTGATGATATTATGTAGAATGTCAGCCGGTCCCGAAGATAAATTCGAACACAAATCCGGCAGTATTATGTGCCGGTAATTAAACAGGAAAGCTTATTGTGCAGAGTGTTTAGCCTCTAAAAGATCTGCCGGAATTTATTCGCCAACTATATTTTTAGCTATGCTTTCCCAGACATCAGGATCGTTGATCATTTTGCCGATTTCGGTCTCTTGAGCAGCTTCTGCAGAGTCATTTTTGGCATTTTCATATTCGACCAATTTTGACTTTAGGTCTTTAAGGCGGCTAAAAGAAGATTGATTAAGTTTTTCCAGCTCTATTTTGGCAAACAGTTCTTCACTCTTGCGGTTATTGAACTTGTTGAGCGATACTTTATCTGAAAAACTATCTTCCTGTTTTGGTGTGGATGCTTCCGAAGCCTTTTGGCTATTTTCAGCTCCACCTGAGCCATTAATGTGGCCGTTTATATGATTTGTAAGTTTATTGATATCCATAATTTCTGTTTAATTATTTAAAAATACGAAATGTCCGGTGTTTTTAAAATTTGATATCGGTCTTCAGCTTCACGATGGCGAGTAGCATCTTTCAATTTTTCCTGGTTGTTATACAATGTTTCATGCAGTGATTCCCGGATGTTCTCGCTCAGGTTCGCAAACGTATCAAAAAGAGCTTTAATAGAATCCTGATTACTTTCGGAATCTTGAGCTATTACCCGTTTCTCACTTAATTTCTCGAGTTCATTTATATAGCGTTCTCGCAGATCCATCTGCCGGTTGATATATTCTACCGAGGACTCTTCTTTGCCCAGCTCATTTACAATTTCCAGGCTTATATCGTTAAGCTGGATCAGTTGTTGTTCTATAGAATTCATTTTTCTGATATTAATAGCCGAGGCTATTTCGTACGTTTACTACTTGGTTATATTGTGCGGTACCCCGATCAATGATCATCTGCAGTTGATTAAACTTGGTTCGCTGCTGCTCTTCGTACTTTTCCAGGTAACGGTCTTGAGCCTCAATTCTGCGATCGATACGGCTTAATTTCTGATCGAGACTCTCTTCGAGGGAGGCTATAATTCCCTCAGATTTAGTATAAGACTCTGCCATTTCCTTCATTTTGGCAACGGTAGACTGCTCATCGGAAAAAAGCTTGCTTAACTCATCAGGCCGCTCTGTGAGCATCTCTTCAAGCAGTTCAGAATCTTCTATATGCATGGTCCCGTCATTTTTAAAGGCTATACCTATTTCAGATAAACGAGCCAGTTCTCCCGGACCTGCATTTTCCATGGGCAGCAGAGCCGTCTGTCGCAGATTCATGGTCAGGTTACGAATGGATCTCATATTCTGAAGCGCGCCTCGCCGATCATTTTCTGAATCCAGAAAAGTCCGGTCTCGTATTGTTTTGTTCAGCCCGTTGAATGAAGAAATAAAACTGTCAATATTCTCCCTGGCTTTTTCAAGGTCCCGTTCCATCGACATCTTTACTTCCTCTCCTGAAGCCTTCTGCAAAGTAAAAGAGAGCCCGCCGATGGCATCGTCTACAGTATTTCCGCTGCGCTCGAATGTTACCCCGTCAATCGTAAAATTTGCGTCCAGCTCATTCTGGGGGGTAAGGTGACTAAATCCGCCTGTTATCTGTGACAATACGCCGGTAGCGCCGCTAATCTGAATTCGATTATCGAAACCGGTTTCCAAGCTCTGCAAAGAGAATTGTACCTCGGTGTTGTTAAGGTTGAATACGCTCGCTCTTGCTTCATCACCAAAGAGATTACTTATTTCTGTAGCAAATGAGTCCAGAACTTCCCGGTTAGACTTATCTATCATTGTCCCGGTACCATCATCTTTTTGGGTATCAACAGTGATGGTTTCTGTTTTATCTCCTATAGTAATGGAAACTGATCCCGCACCCTGTGCCGCCAGTTCGAAGCCTTCACCCGCCATTACTTCCGAGAGTGCTATATCATTGTTTGCGATTCGGTTAACGGTGATATTGTAATTTGACGGACCGTCAATACCGGAAACCGAGTTTATCCTGACCGCTGATTCATCCGAAGAAGTGGCAGTCAAAGGCTGAAATGATTTGTTTTCAGGTTCAGCAAGCTCCGTAATATTGTTGATAAATGTTGAAATAGAAGAACTGACTGCACCCAATGCAGACTTGCGTTCATTATGCTCACTCTGCTCAGCCTGAAGCCGTAATTTGGGCAAGCTTTCAATCTGAACCAGCTGCTGCACAAACTTTTCGTATGGGTTCGACTGCCGGAATATATTTCCTATTGTAGACATGATATCAGAAAGTTAGTTACTTTTGGCGACGGAATCCTGCTGGCCGACCGCTCCGTTATTGGCAACCTCTTGCCAGGTGTCGCGCAAAGGCTCCAGAATTTCTATTACTTCATCGAATTGATTTTTTCTTGCCAGACCCTGGCAGTAACGATAGAGCTCATAAAGCTGTCCGGCCGGTTCATGGTCAAAATTGAGACCTTTAATCAGGGTTGAAAGAATATCTTTCAGTTTCTGTCCGTCTTCCAGATATGAAGCCTGTATAGCGAAATCGTACATTTTTACCACCAGTTTTAACGGTGATGCATTCAGAACCGATTGTTTTTGATAAACGAGTTGAGGATTTTGCATAATTATATCTGTTGCAATCTGATTTTTACTGCTTTTGGGTTCTTATCGGCTTAAAAGACAATAACTTTAGCTTTTCAAGCGGTTATTAAGATATCCTAATATTGCTTTCTGTAATATCAATACTTAAAAACGAGGTATCTGGTTAAGGTTTCTTTATTTCAGTTGAATAGTTGCAATTAACATGCCATTAGCAACGGGTATATTGTCAAATTTTAACAACTTGATGCAGAGGCAGGAGAAATGTTGCTGAAGTGTTATTGAGGCGATCTATCTCACATTATTTACGTGCTATTGCCGTTCCATTCTCGATTCATCGAAGTTTATTTGCATATCCGAGCTGTCTTGAGCAGGAAAAATATTCAAGAGGGCGGAAAACTTTATCCTTCTTCACGGAAACTTTGATTCCTTTAGCGAAAACTTGCACCTGCATTTCCCTCGATTCAGCAAGCAGAAAGCAACTTAGGCTGAAAATAACCGAGAACGACCCAATCTGGAGGTACTGGCACTTTTTTTGCCACAGGTGTAAAGCAGCAAGCAGAAGTCCGGCTATAAATTAAAAAATCAGCAAATCATTACATTTTGAAATTACAAATTGCCCAGGTACAAGCATTACTGAAACAGGAAAAACCGAATCCCAAAAAGGTTATAAAAACCCTCAAACCCTTGGAAAAAAAGAAGGGAGCGCCTTGGCCCGTCTTTCACTATATGGGTGTTGCGTTATTGCAGAATAAGGAATACCGGGCAGCCATCGATTATTTTCTAAAAGCGATCAATAAAGGGGCAGATGAAGCGGAAACGTACCATACCCTGTCAGTCGCTTTCTATCATCTGGAAGAATATGACAAGGCGGAAACCTATGCCAAAGAAGCGTTGAGCAGGAGAGATGACTTTTTCAAAGCCTGGCTCAACCTCGGCTCAATCTACAGGGCACAGGCTCGCTTGAATGAAGCATTGTTATGCTATCAGAAAGCGAACAAGCTGGATTCCCGAAGTGCGGGAGTGGCTTTTAGAATCGGAACCATTTACAGTGACCAGGGAAATATAAGCAAAGCCGAAGAGCTGTTTGATATTACGCTTCAGCTGGATGAGGGGTATCTTGAAGCCTGGATGCAGAAGGCACTTATATACAGAAATAAACAGCAGCCGGATGACGCCCGTAAGTCTCTCCATATGATTTTGGAGAAGGATAAAAAGCATCTCGGGGCCCGTGCCATGCTTGCAGAAATTTTTAAAGATCAGGCGGCGTATGGCATGGCTGTTGACATTTATGAGAAGATATTATCAGAAAATCCAAAAATAGCCGGTATTCGCGTCAATTATGCACTTTGCCTCCAGGAGCTGGGGCGATTTGATGAGTCGGAAAAAAATTACCTGCAGGCACTTGACGATCGCCCGGATCTTTATGAATCTTTTTCAAATTACCTGATGGGGTTGCATTATAACCCTAAACGAACTAAAGAAGAAATATTCAAGGCTCACCTTAATTGGGATAAGCAGTTTGCGCCCGATAAACGTGTGGCCAGGCCTGTACCGCAAAACAAGGATGAAACCAAACGCTTGCGTATTGGATTCATATCGGGCGGTTTTCGCCAGCATCCCGTTGGATGGATGATAACTAAAGCACTTGAAAATCTTTCCAAGGAGGAGTGTGAAATTTACTGTTATACCACCAATAATATTTCTGACCCGATTACGCGTAGAATCCATGACTGCAGCGACATATGGCGATCTGTTATCAGCTACAATGATGAGATTACCGCTAAAATAATAAGGGATGACGAAATTGATATTCTCGTAGAGTTATCCGGCCATTCGGCTGATAATCGGTTGAAGACTGTGGCCCTGGAACCTGCACCAATTATTGTAAAATGGGTAGGCGGCTTGTTTAATACTTCCGGGCTTACATCGATGGATTACCTGCTGAGTGACTGGCAGGAAACCCCTGCCGGCGAGGAGCAATTTTATACAGAAAAACTGGTTCGCCTGCCGGACGATTATATTTGCTTTCTTCCGCCGCACTATGCTCCTGAGGTCAAGGATTTACCCTCAGTAAAGAATGGCTACATCACCTTCGGCTGCTTTAATAATCCCACGAAGGTCAATGCGGAAATTCTTGAGCAATGGGCAAAAATCATGAATAAGGTCCCGGAAAGCCGACTGTTTCTGAAAAGCAAGCAGTATGAAACTGCACTTTTTACAGATAGCATTGTAGAGCAGATGGGAGGCCTTGGCATTAGCAGAGAGCGACTTATCTTTGAAGGCCAATCCCTGCATGATGAGCTATTGGATTCATACAACAAGGTAGATATTGCGCTTGATCCCTGGCCCTATTCCGGAGGTCTAAGCACCTGTGAAGCTCTTTGGATGGGCGTCCCCGTTGTTACCCTGCCGGGGCCGACTTTCGCCGGGAGGCATGCAGTGACACACTTGATCAATGCAGGAGTACCCGAGCTGGTTTCCGATTGCCGTGAAGAGTATATCGAAAAGGCGGTGGCTCTGGCATCTGACTCCAAAAGGCTGGAGGAAATGAGATCCGGACTGAGACAGAAGGTTGAAGCTTCTCCTTTATGCGACGGTGAACGCTTTGGAGCCCATCTGGGACAGGCTTTTCGAGAAATGTGGAAACAGTGGATTAAAGGCCACAAGGAGGGCATTGAAGAGTGGCAAGACCATATTGAGGTTAAATCTATATCAAATTTTAGTACGAATATGAATAATGGCTATATGCACGGGAATTCTAAAGTCGAGAATAGCGAAAGAAATGTACTATCGATAAGTAATAGTGAAAGTGCAAAAGAATTGACTGAAAATAAGGCGGAACAGCATTCAGAAATTTATAAGATAGAGACAAAGGACGGAATTAAGATCTGTACACCTGGGGATTTGAATGTGTTTGCAACCTATGTCTTGCTGGAACAGGATGAGTGGTATGAACCCGAGCTCTCATTTTTTAAAGATTATCTTAAACGGGGAATGAATGTGCTCGATATTGGATCCGGCTTTGGGATTTATGCACTACCCATGGCAAGAAGCGTAGGTAAAGAGGGACGTATTTATGCTTTTGAACCTTCAGCTTCTACCCGAAGCTATCTTGAGATGAGCAAACTGGAAAATGAATTTGATCAGCTTGAGATAATTGGGAAGACACTATTTGAAAAATCAGGTAATGCTTTGGTCAATGCTGCCGGTAATACTGAATTGAACAGATTTCAGAAGAATAGAACCGAGAAAGTTTCACAGACCACGTTGGACGAGTGGTGGGAATCTGCCGGACATCCTGATATTGATGTGATTAAATTGGATGTCAATGGTGATGAGCTGGCCACATTGCTGGGAGCGGGGAA
>Ga0102926_1000556_pt1 | contig 21673 bp, 21 predicted proteins | sample SalPonR1_A_D2_MG_FD_78173 | JGI IMG/M metagenome (GOLD analysis project Ga0102926, IMG submission 78173) | Salt pond soil microbial communities from South San Francisco under conditions of wetland restoration - Salt Pond MetaG R1_A_D2_MG | ecosystem: Environmental > Aquatic > Marine > Intertidal...
TCTTTCTACTTTCTTCTTTCTACTTTCTTCTTTCTACTTTCTTCTTTCTACTTTCTTCTTTCTACTTTCTTCTTTCTACTTTCTTCTTTCTACTTTCTTCTTTCTACTTTCTTCTTTCTACTGCACTTTTGACAACGCAGAAATCAAGACATCTCGTCAGTCTGTATATTCTCGGAGTTCTTCCTCGCCCCTAACAACCCTCAAAGCTCCCATAGCAAGCGCCTCGAGTTCGTTTTCTCCCGCCATTATATAAACCGGAGCAATGAATTCAACGCTTTCTTTTATCCATCCCGTCATCATTTTGGAATGGGCGATTCCTCCTGTTACTACTATTCCGTCAACCTTGCCCTTAACTACCGTTGCAAGCTCGCCTATTCCCTTGGCGACTTGATAAGCCATAGCCTGATAGACAAGGAGAGCTTCCTGGTCGCCTTTTTCTATTCTACTTTCTACTTCCAAAGCGCTGTGGGTGTCAAGGTAAGACTTTATTCCTCCAAGGCCGCGCAGTTTCTTCATCATGGTTCTCCTGTCGAATTGACCGGAATAGCACATCTCTATAAGTCTGCGGCAAGGCACTCTTCCTGCCCTTTCAGGAGAAAAAGGTCCTTCATCATCGCTTATTATATCGATCATTTTTCCTTTTTCATGCACGCTTATTGAAATTCCGCCTCCCAAATGAGCTATTACGAGATTTAGGCTTTGATAAGGACGGCCAAGGCTTTCCGCCGTTTTTATTCCCGATGCTCTCATGTTCAATGCATGGCAAAGACTTGCCCTTTCTATGTCGGCCATTCCCGACAGCCTTGCAACAGGCTTGAATTCATCAACCGAAACCGAATCGTATATGACAGCCATAATCCCAAGCGGCTTGGCTATCTCGTTTGCTATAAGGGCGCCCAAGTTAGACGCATGCTCCGCCACCGGATTGTTTTTGAGCCGGTCGATCATTACATCGTTGACTCCATATGCGCCCGATTTTACAGGAGGCAAAACCCCTCCCCTTCCAACAACAGCTGAAAGAGTTTTTATGTCAAAACTGTTTTCATCAAGAAAATCGAGTACAGCCTTTTTCCTCATGCCAAATTGATCGGAAACCTTTTCGAATGGCTCAAGTTCTTCCTTGCTATGGTCAAGCGTCTTGCTTAACAAAAGTGTTTCATCTTCATAAACCGCTATTTTCGTAGACGTGGAACCAGGATTTATTGCCAAAACTCTGTTTTTCTTTTGATCCATATTCTTCCTCCTTTTGATTTCCCTTTTATGCCGACTTCTTTCTCTTTGCTATGGCCAGTATTCCTCCAAGAGCAATCGAAAGCGCCGCGGCGGCCATCACCCTGTATACCGGCGGCAACAGAAAAACAGCCGTATGGGCCGGAATCCAGAAAAATGGTATGGTTTTCATAACGACAAATGTTACAAATCCATGCCAGTCAATTCGGCTTACAGCCTCCCCTATTGTCGCTTTAGCCTCCTTGCCTTCGTATTTTATGTCAAGCAATGTATCCGACAATCTGTGAAAGGCCATCATTGTCGGCGCAAAACTCAAATTCATGGTCGCGCTTGTGAAAAAGGCAAATGCCAAAACCGAGCCCTTGCCCGGAAGGTAGCCCTTGTCTATGGCACCCGACACTCCGGCTGAATAAATCTGGAATATCAGGGCTATCACAATGCCCAAAAAGCCCCATATGACAGCTCTCCATATCCAGCCCAAGGGGAAGCTCCAATTTCCCGAAGTGATTCTTATCGCCAAAAGCTCGCCCATTGTTGCCAGTATAAAGAATTTTATAAAACTCATGATATAAGGATGTGCCGATGTTGCGGAAATAAACATTTCTCGCGTCGGCCCATATGCAAGAAAAGCCGCCAACATAGCCAATATTCCTGCCCAAATCAAATCTTTCATCTTCATATTTTTACCTCTCTTTTTTTGGTTTCAATCATAAAAAGGGAATACAGCAATGAAGAGGCATGCCTCTCACGGGGGGATTACTGTATTCCCCGGGAACAAATCCCTTTATAATACTTATTGCAAGTACCATGCCATAATGCCGCAGAATCAAAGCCGTGCAAATACTGAAGTCCATTCCTTTTTCACTTTATAAGAGCAAAAGCATGTCAACAAGAGTTAACATGCTTTTGCTTTTATAAACATCAGTCTTTAAGTTTTTTCCATAATGCGGTTCTGCTTATACCCAAAATTTCCGCAGCTTCTGTTTTTGTCTTTCCCCTGCTCAAAAGGGTCTCAATAACCATCTTTTCAATTGTTCTGTTTATATCTTTTAAACTTATATCCGAATTTTCAAGTATGTCCGCCCCGCTAACTCCAGATCTTCCAAAAAGCTCTTTGGGTTTAATTCTGTCATATTTGAAAATGAAATGCCTTTCTGCTATATTTTTCAATTCCCTTACATTTCCCAGCCATTTGTGATTCAAAAGCATTTCTTCGAATTCCTCACCCATGTAAGGCATCTCTTCATCTCCCCCGCTCAATTCATCTATGAATGTATTGAAAAGCGGAATTATGTCTTTCTTTCTGCTTCTTAGAGGCGGTATCCTGAGCTCTAGGACATTAAGCCTGTAGAAAAGGTCCCTTCTGAATTCTTCTCTCACAACCTTGTCCATGAGATCTTCATTCGCCGCTCCTATTATGCGGATATCCAATGGAATTATATAGTCCGAACCTATCCTCATTACTTCTTTCTCTTCGAGTACCCTTAGGAGCTTGGACTGCATATTAAGCGGGATGCTGTTTATTTCATCCAGAAAAATTGTACCCCCATGCGCCAGCTCGAAAAGTCCCGGTTTGCCGCCTTTTCTTGCTCCTGTGAATGCGCCGGCCTCGTATCCAAACAATTCACTTTCGAGAAGAGATTCAGTAAGCGCCGCACAATTTACCGCTACAAATGGTGAACGGCCTCTGTCGCTGGCGTTGTGTATGCTTTGGGCTATTATTTCTTTGCCCGTTCCGCTCTCCCCGTAAATCATTATGGTACTATCTGTTTCCGAAAGCCGTTTGGCCCTGGCAAGGGTTTTTTTCATTGCATCGTCTTCTGCAACAACCCCATCAAATGTAAATTTTGCCGTAAGACCTTTTTTGTTGAGTTCAAAACGTATTCGCTTCTCAAGGTTCTGCAATTTCGTTATGTCCTGGAATGTGCATACAGCCCCGTTCACTTCGCCGTCTATAGTAATGGCAGATGCCTTTACTGTAGCCGTAAGCTTATTCATGTGGATTATTTTTTCCCTTATGGATCCCTTGTCTTCAAGCAATTCATAAATGAAGTCAACTTCCGGAAATGTGTCCCTTATTGCCTTGCCCAGCATATCTTCAGAACGCTTGCCGAACATTTTCCTGGCATTTTTATTGAACAATATGATGTTTCCCAATGAATCTACCGCAATTATCGCATCATGAACATTGTCTGTTATTGTATCTGACAACTCTCTCCTTTTCAGTTGGTTTTCTAGGTCGTCAAGCATCTTGTCAACATATCCGACAGCTTCTTGCAAGGTTTCTTTCCTCGAGTCGACAAAAACCGTGCTGAAGCCCTTTGCAGCCGCCTTCCTGCATGTGACAACGGCTCCAACAATAACTGTTTGCGTCTTTCTGTCCTCTATGTCTTCAAGAAGCTCGTCCAATTCATTCAGTGTCGAAAAGCGGTTCAAGTCTATTTGACAATTTAAAACCTTGCCCCAGTCTCCACATGCAAAGTGCACTTCATCATTAAGTATAAGAGTCAAATGAGACTTCATAATGCTTGCCTTCTTTATTGCATACAATATGTCCAGGGCATTCATTTTAAGGTGCATTACCGGTACGCTCACATCGTTTACAATATGATGGTACATTCCGCCTCTGGCTATTATGGCTTTGGCTCCCCTTTTTTCAAGGCGCAAGGCCTGGGGAACCATATTGTCCGGATCAAAACTCTCCAAAATGAGTTCTTTGCGCGCAAGTCTTTCCGGGAATAGTTCGAATATTTTTTTCTCAATTTCCTGGTTGGGAACGATAAATCCGATAGTCTTTTTCATTGCATCCTCCGAATCGGCAATTTTAAATCCATTATATCACAGCTTTTGCCGGGCCTATTCTACAGAAAATCGAACTCGGCGGTACTTAGCCAGTCATCTATATGACCCGCAACGGTTTCAAATGCCTCTTGTCTGAATGGAGACTCAAGATTTGCTTCTTCCACAAGTTCCAAAAATGACCTGCTTCCACCAAGTCCGCATAAAATGACATAAGCCTTCCAGGCCTCTTGTCTTGACTTTTTGGCACTCAGCCAGAATTGAAAAGCGCAAACCTGGGCAAGGGTATAGTCTATATAGTAAAAGGGGTTTTTGAATATGTGGCCCTGCTGGTGCCAGAAACCTCCCGAATTCAGGTAATCGTTGTCTTCATAGTCGCGGTATGGAAGGTACTTCATTTCTGTTTTCCGCCACATTTTCCGCCTTTCCGACGGTGTAGCGTCCGGCTTTTCATATACCAAGTGCTGAAATTCATCCACCGCAGCTCCATATGGTATAAACATCAAAGCGTGGCTCAAATGGCCGTAACGGTACTTGTCGGCATCTTGGCCGAAAAAGTTTTCCATCCAAGGCCAAGTTAAAAACTCCATACTCATGGAATGTATTTCACAAGCCTCGAGTGTGGGAAAATTATATTCCATCAGCATATATTTCCTGCTCATGTATGTTTGAAATGCATGGCCGGCTTCATGCGTAAGCACATCTACATCGTCGGTAGTACCATTGAAATTGCTGAAAATAAAAGGCGAACTGTATTTGGATATGTATGTGCAATATCCGCCTGGGGATTTGCCCGGCATGGATTTTAAGCTCATTAGTTCGTTTTCTATCATGAAATCAAAAAACTCACCTGTTTCCTCAGAAAGGTCCTTGTACATTTTGCGGGCCTCTTCTACAAGAAAATCGTGGCCGCCTATTGGTTTTGCGTTCCCGTCCATGTAAAAAATCTGTTCGTCGTAATTGAAAAGCTTTTCGATTCCCAGGCGTTTTCTCTGGCCTTCCCTTATTTTCACCGCCAATGGACTTATGTAGCCTTGTATGCTTTCCCTGTAGGACTCGACCATGGCGGAGTCATAGTCGGTCCTCTGCATGCGGTCGTAACCCATCTGGACAAAATTATCGTAACCGAGCTTTTTCGCCATTCGGGTCCTGACCTTGACCAGGCGGTCGAAAATACCGTCGAATTCGTCTCCTTGTCCACACATGAAGGCATACTTGGCATCACTTGCGGCTTTTCTGACGTCTCTATCCATGTCCATCTGAAATGGCTTCATTTCCGAAAGTGTCCTTTTCTCTCCCCCAAATTCTATCTGTGCAGAGGCCAGCACTTTTGTGTAGCACGTTGCAAGACGATTTTCCTCGATGAGGTCTTCTATTATGTCCTCAGAAAAAACCTTTACAGCTTTTTCCGCCAGCCTGAAAAGCTGCCTGCCCCAACGGGCCTCGAGTTCTTGCCTGAATGGAGAATTCAAAATGGCCTTGTAGTATTTGCTTATGAAGCCCTCGTATACAGGCTCATTTTCATCGAAAAAATTCTGCTCTTCCTCATAATAGGCGTTCTTGGTGTCAATTGTATGCCTTATGTAGCAAATTTGAGACATGGATTCGAATTCCTGCCTCAAAAGATTAATTTGCTCGATAGCCCTGTTCTGTGCATCCCCTCCGTCCGCATTTTCTAGACAGGCAAGTTTTGCTTCAAATCTTTCACCAATCGATTTCATATCAGGTCTTTTGTAATCAAATTCACCGAATCTCATCAAACTCCTCCCGCTCTATTTAATATTTTCTTGACCATAGGCGCGCGAAGACGCTCGGCCATTGCTACACCCTCACCGACAAGCGGCCTTACGTATCCCACAAACTCTTCTGTTACTCCGTTTCCGCTTGCATTTATATATTTCCCGGGCATTGTTCTGGATTTGCCGGCTATGTCATGCAAGGGCTTCAAGACATAGTTGACCGAATAATTTCCGGTCCTTTGTATGGATACGGACCCGTCTATATTATTCCATATTGCAAACTGGGCGGCCCTTTCTCCAACTTCCCTGGCTTCGTTGCGGTCCACTTTTGAAACAACTTCTGCAAACGACCTCTGCAGATATCCCAAAGTATCGGCTCTGACCCTTGATATTTGAAGTTTTTCACGTATTGCCGACGCAAGCACATCTCCAAGAACGCCGCTTCCCGACAGTTGCAAATTCCCGAAGGCGTCTTTACCTGTCCTTTCGATAAACTTACTGGAGAGAAATTCTCCAGATCCGTCTTTTATACCTTCAGAAACTGCAATCAGGCATCTTCCCCTTTCCCTGTAGACCCTGTCAACGTCTGCAAGAAACTTTTTCATGTCAAACTCTCTTTCAGGAAGGTATATTAGGTGGGGTCCGTCATCATCGTACTTTTTCCCCAAAACGCTGGAAGCCGTCAGAAATCCCGCTTCCCTTCCCATTACAATGCCTATGTGGACACCCTCGAGAGCCCTGTTTTCAAGATTCAGCCCAAGAAATGCGTTGGAAACAAACCTTGCAGCCGAACCGTATCCGGGGGTATGGTCGTTTTCCACCAAGTCGTTGTCTATTGTTTTGGGTATGTGCATAGCCCTGAATTCATATTTGTCTTCTTCTGCATAGTTGTTTACCAGCCTGACCGTCTCAGCGGAATCGTTTCCTCCTATATACAAAAAATATCTTACATTGTGTGCCTTGAATGTTTTGTATATCTCAAGGCAAAATTCTTTGGATGGCTTGACCCTGGTAGAAAGCAGAGCTGCAGAAGGTGTCTTTGCAACCATTTCAAGATTATGGGTAGTTTCCTGGGTAAGGTCTATGAAATTCTCGTTCACTATGCCTTCTATCCCCTTGACCGCGCCATATACCCTTGTTATTTGTGTGAATTTCCTCGATTCCAAAACTGCGCCTACCAAGGACTGATTAATTACCGGCGTTGGTCCGCCTCCTTGCGCTATAACCACTTTTCCTTCAAGTCTCATATCAAACACGCCCCCTCTATTGGTGTTTTCCTTATACCCATTCAGAGCGATTTGAAAGAGGGCAATTACACCGCCGCTATTATGGAAATTTCAACAAGTATGTCTTCAGCGGCCATGTCGGCTTTAACGCAGGCCCTTGCAGGAGCGCAGGCCTCCGGCACCCATTCGTCCCAAACTTCATTCATTCCTCCGTAGTCCGACATGCTTTTAAGATAAATGGTCGCCGACAATATGCGCGACCTGTCTGTCCCTATTCCTTTTAAAATTTCGTCTATTTTATTAAGCGTCGACCGGGTCTGGTCCCCTATATCACTCGTCCGTTCGGATGCTACTTGTCCGCACAAATAAGCGCTTCCGTTATGTACAACCGCCTTGCTCATCCTTTTTGATGTTCCATGCCTCAAAATATCATTCATTTTATTTTTCTCCTTTTTTCATCCATTATAGCACAATGCCGTGCTTTTATAAGGATTCTCCTTGCCAGTGTTCTTTATGCCGATGCATAATTGACTGCGCTATGGGTATTTATGATAACATGGAAGCATACAAAGAAAAGGAGTGGGTCAGCTATGAAAATGCACAATTACATGGAAGACGTAGTCGAAAAAGTATTGGGAGAACATCTTGATGGAAGCTCGCATATAGCCAATTGTGAAAAATGCCGAAAAGATGTGCTTGCCCTTACATTGAATAACTTGCCAGCTAAGTACGTTGTTACGGGGGATGACGAAACTTACGGAAAACTCGATGAAATTGAAGAGCAGAATATCGAAGAAATAATGAAGGAACTTAAAATCGCAATCGAAATTGTTAACATATCACCCCTGCACGACTAAAAGGATTAAAGCCCCAAGCCATATATTCATTTGGCTTGGGGCTTTGCTTTTGATTTATTAATTCAAAGCTTTCAATTTTCGGCAAAAGCCTCTATCCTATAGCAAATGTCAGCTCGGCCTCCACTGCAATTTCATCTCCGACTTTGGCTGTCGCCTGTCCGAAGCCTATGCTTCCCTTTGACTTGACTATTCGTGTTTCAAGCGACAAAGTGTCCCCTGGAATCACCTTTCTTTTGAATCTTGCTTTTTTTATTCCACCAAAATACGCGGTCTTGCCCTTGTTGTCGGAAAGGGACAAGATGGCTACCGCCCCCACTTGGGCCAAGGCCTCTATTATGAGAACTCCCGGCATTACGTGCTCGTCGGGGAAATGACCCTGGAAAAAATATTCATTAGCGCTTACATTCTTAATCCCCTTGGCATATACCCCTTCATCTATTTCATTGATTCTGTCAATCAAAAGAAATGGATATCTGTGTGGAATTATTTCCATTATTTGATTTGAGTTCAGCATTTCGCCCCTCCTAGTCTTCCCATTTTTTAAGGATTATAGTCGCGTTATGCCCTCCAAAACCAAGTGAATTTGAAAGGGCGTAAGAAAGCTCTTTTTCGCGGCCTTTTCCGGGAACATAATCCAAGTCGCACTCCGGGTCAGCTTTGGAAAGCCCGGCCGTGGCTGGTACGAATCCCTCTTGCAGAGCCTTTGCGCAGACAATAGCCTCAATAGCTCCAGCAGCGCCCAGCATGTGTCCTGTCATGGATTTTGTCGAGCTTACCGGTATGTCCTTTGCAGCCCCCCCGAAGGCCGTTTTTATGGCCTGGGTTTCAAATTTGTCATTGTATGGAGTGCTTGTGCCGTGCGCGTTGATGTATGAAACCTCGGTCGGCTTTATTCCCGCATCTCCTATTGCAAGTTTCATGGCCCTCGCTCCGCCTTCTCCTCCTGGAGCCGGCGCAGTTATATGGTGGGCGTCGCAGGTGAATCCGTAGCCTACGATTTCGCCGTATATCCTGGCATTTCGATTCTGCGCATGTTCCAATGTCTCAAGAACCATCATTCCTGATCCCTCAGCCATTACAAAACCATCTCTCTCCACATCGAAAGGTATTGACGCTCGCGCCGGATCGTCTTTTGTGGACAGCGCCGTCATGGCTTCAAATCCAGCCACTCCCAGAAGTGTTACAGCCGCTTCGGTTCCACCCGCGACTATGATGTCGGCATAGCCATACTGCAAATTCCGAAAGGCCTCGCCGACTGCATTTGTTCCGGATGCACAGGCCGTTACCACGGTGTTGCATAGTCCCTTTGCTCCAAGAGCTATGGCCACATTCCCCGAAGCCATATTTACAATCGACATCGGTATGAAAAATGGTGAGATGCGCTTGGGCCCCCTGCTTTTAAGCTTTCCTGCCTGCTCTTCTATTGTTGCCAGTCCGCCTATCCCTGAGCCCACTATTACACCCATGCGTTCCGGATTGTATTCTGTCTCCTTCAGTCCCGAGTCTTCAAACGCCTGCTTCGAGGCAGCTATTGCCAGCTGTGTGTAACGGTCCATGCGCTTGGCTTCTTTTTTGTCAATATATTGCACCGGATCGAATCCCTTTACTTCACCAGCCACATTGACTTTTATTCCACTGGCATCGAATCCGCTTATGAAATCTATTCCGGGCCTTGCTTCCTTTATACTTTCCCAAAAGCTTTCAACATCGTTTCCTAAAGGAGTAATAGCTCCCATTCCAGTTATCACAATTCTTTTTTTCATGTTCATCCTCCTTACATCACCATGCCGCCGTCGACATGAAGCACTTGTCCTGTAACATAGTCTGCGGAATCCGAAGAGAGAAAAGCTACAGCCTCGGCAACGTCTTCAGGCGAGCCCAGCCGGCCCAATGGTATTCCCGAGACCATGTCCCCCTTCGCTTTTTCAACAAGGGCTTTTGTCATATCGGTTTCTATGAATCCAGGCGCAACTGCGTTAACGGTAATGTTTCTGCCTGCAAGTTCTCTTGCCGCAGATTTTGTCATCCCTATAACACCGGCCTTGGATGCCGAATAATTTATCTGGCCTGCATTTCCCGAAACCCCAACAACCGAAGCCATATTAACAATTTTGCCCGACCTCTGCTTCATCATGGTTCTGGCGGCGTGTTTAATGCAATTGTAGCTGCCTTTCAGATTGACCCGTATGACAGAGTCAAAATCTTCATCCTTCATTTGTATTATCAATTTGTCCTTGGTTATTCCCGCATTGTTGACCAGTATGTCGATGGACCCGAAAGTATCCTTTGCGACTTTCATGAGCTGCTTTGCATCGTCCGAATTTGAAACATCACCTTTTACTTTTACAGCCTTTACTCCTTCTTTTTCAAGCGACTCTATAAGCTCGTCCATAGAATTATCCCTGCTTCTGTAATTAAGGACCAGGTTTGCTCCGGCTTTTCCCAAGCGCACTGCCACAGCCTTCCCTATTCCCCTGCTTGCACCTGTGATTACAGCCGTTTTCCCTTTCAACATGCCTTATCACCTATCTTTCCTTTTTTTTTAGCAGTCAGTCGGTTTATGCTTTCTATTGTAATGCTTGCCTTGGGCTTAAGGGTTTCAACCGCCTTTTCGAGAGATTTGACATCCTCTATGTTTACTATCTTGAGTTTGATTTTTTCTTTCCTGCCTATTTTCTTTATGAATCCACTGAGAGTCTTGCCCGGACCTATTTCTACAAAGGTGTCAACTCCGTCGTTTACCATTTTCTGAATGCTTCTTTCCCATTGAACCGGCTTCATAACCTGATTCTTGAGTATGTCTTTTATGTGGTCCTTGTGTTCAATGTATTCAGCAAACACATTCGATACAAGCGGAACACTCAAATCCTCAAAATTAATATTCTTTAATTCCTCGGCAAGCTTGTCTGCGGCAGGCTTCAGCATTGAAGTGTGGAAAGGCGCGCTCACCTTTAGTGGAGCAACAAGCTTTGCCCCCTTTTCCCTGGCTAGAGACGAAGCCTTTTCAACGGCCTCTATTTCCCCGCCTATAACAATCTGGCCGGGGCAATTAAAATTGGCGCATTCGACAATACCGTACTGCCTGGCTTCATCTACAGCTTCCTGGACCTTATTCTCGTCTAATCCTATTATGGCGGCCATAGTCCCCTTTCCTTCGGGCACTGCGTCCTGCATGTATCTTCCACGTTTCTTTACAAGTTTTACCGCCGCGGCAAAAGCAAGCGCTCCCGCAGCCACAAGCGCGGTATATTCTCCCAGGCTGAGGCCCGCCACAACATCAGGTTTCAAACCCTTTTTTTCTGCAGCCTTAAGAGCCGCCACACTTGTTGTAAGTACCGCCGGTTGGGTGTTTTCAGTCAAATTAAGTTCGTCCTGATCCCCTTCCGTTACCATTTTGGTTAAATCCATTTCCAAAGCCTCATCGGCTTCATCGAATACATCCTTACTGCTTTTATACTTTTCTATAAGGTCTTTTCCCATGCCTATATACTGCGATCCCTGGCCGGAAAATAAAAATCCTATTTTACCCATGTCAAGCCCTCCTAAATGTTGAAATCTTTAGCATTTTCGAGAAGAAGTTTGAGTTCGCCGAACATCTCTTCAATTATTTCCGAAGCAGTCTGCTCTTTGCTTACCAGTCCAGCAATCTGCCCGCTCATTATTGAGCCCATCGACACGTCACCCAGACAAGCTGCCTTGTGCAAAGCTCCCCTTCCGAGTTCTTCGTATTTTTCGGCAGGCACAGCTTCTTTGTCCATCTTTTTATACATTCTGGCGAGCTTGTTTTTTAAAACCCGAACCGGATGTCCCGTAGGCCTTCCCGTAACAAGCGTGTCAATATCCTTTGCATCGAGGATTTTCTTTTTGTAGTTGTCATGGACATTGCATTCCTTGGCAACAAGAAAACGCGTACCCACCTGTACACCTGAAGCACCCATCATGAACGCAGCGGCTATCCCTCGTCCATCCGCAATTCCTCCGGCCGCAAGAACCGGGATATCGACGGCGTCTACAACTTGAGGCAAAAGACACATCGTTGTCAATTCCCCTATGTGTCCTCCCGCTTCGGTACCTTCGGCAATTAGAGCGTCGACCCCTGTTCCCTCCATGCGTTTAGCCAGTCCTACAGAAGGCACAACCGGTATTATTTTCACGTCGTTTTCGCGCCACTTCTTGATGTATTTGCCTGGGTTTCCGGCTCCGGTAACTATGACCTTTACCTTTTCTTCCCATACAACCTCTGCAACCTCCTCAACAAAGGGGCTGAGGAGCATGACATTGACCCCGAAGGGCTTGTTTGTCAGGGTCTTCGCTTTTCGTATTTGTTCTTTCACCCATTGGCCGGGCGCATTGCCTGCAGCTATTATTCCCAAGCCTCCGGCATTTGATACTGCGGCAGCCAGCTGTGCATCTGAAATCCAGGCCATTCCTCCCTGGATTATGGGATAATCTATCCCTATCAAGTCCTTGAATTTTTTCTTCGCCATCAAACCCCCACTTTCCAGAGCATGCCTCTTATTGATTATTTGTTCTCTTCCACATATCGTACAACATCTCCGACCGTAATAAGTTTTTCCGTCTCTTCCTCTTCGACTTCTATTTCAAAAGCCTCTTCAACCGCCATTACAACTTGAACTATATCCAAAGAATCGGCGTCCAAATCATCCTTTATCTTGCTTTCCATCAATACTTCCTCAGCTTCCACTCCCAATTCATCCACTAAAATTTCCTTGATTTTTTCAAATATCATTTTTTTCTCCTTTGTGTATTTTAGTTTCAGTCCAGTTGCCATTCAACAAGTGCGGCTCCCCATGTCAGTCCGCCTCCAAATCCCACAAAAATAAGCTTATCTCCCTTTGAAAGCAAATCCTTTTTAGCCATTTCATCCAGTGCAATCGGTATGCTGGCCGATGATGTGTTACCAAACCTTTCAAGATTCACATAGAATTTTTCCTTGTCGAATTTCATTTTACCCGCGACATACTCAAACATTCTGTCGTTTGCCTGATGCGGAACTATATACTTTACTCCGCTCAAATCTACGCCTGTCCCGGCCGTGACATCTCTCAAAGCTTTCCTCATTATGCGCGTGGCAAATTTAAATATTTCCTTTCCGTTCATAGATAGATAGTTTTCCCCGCTTTCCGGATTTTCCATGAAAGGATTTGCAAGGTTTCTGGATTTCGAAACCAAATTGCCTTCAATATCGCCTTTAGAGCCAGTCACCGTATTTATTATTCCATGATAGGGCGATGCCTTTAGCACAACCGCTCCTGCTCCGTCTCCAAATAGAACGCATGTATTTCTTTCTTGCCAGTCTATTACTTTTGACATTACCTCCGAGCTTACCAATAAAATGTTTTTTGCCTTGCCGGACTTTATGAAACTGTCAGCAATATCCAACCCATAGAGAAAACCCGAGCAAGCTGCCGACACATCGAAAGCAGCCGCATTTTCAGCACCAAGCCTTCTTTGTACAAGGCAAGCCGTTGCAGGCGTAAAATAATCCGGAGTCAATGTCGAGAGAATAATCATGTCGAGGTCCTCGGGGTCCATTCCCGCGTTTTCAAGTGCCGCTTGCGACGCCTTAAACGCAAGATCCGATGTGTTTTCCCCTGTCGTTATTCTTCTTTCCTTTATTCCTGTTCTGGTCCTTATCCATTCATCGCTCGTTTCAACCAATCTTGACAACATATGGTTGTCAACAATTTTCTCAGGAACATAAGTGCCTGTGCCAATTATGTTGGCGTAATTCATTCAGCCACCCCTTTCTTTTCATCTGCTTGATATTTTTTCTTAAAATATTCATTTAAATTGTCAAGCGCATTTATAAGTTGCTTGTCATCCTGTATTTTCAAATCCTCCATCACTCCATTTACCATGCCCTCGTGAAATCTTGCATGCATGAGATATGCTTCCTTGCCTTTGTTGGTCAGGTTTATTTCTACAATCCTGCGGTCCTTTGGATTCCTGTTTCTCTCGACATAACCCTTCTTGACCAGGCGATTAATGGACGTAGTTAGTGTTCCGATGGTAATATTCAGTTTTTTGGCCACAACACTCATGGATTGGGGTTTCCCCAAACCTATCTGTTCTATTGTATGCATCTCGGTCATGGACAAAAGGCATCCCATACGTTTGAGTTCCTTTTCCTCTATGTTTAGAATATTCCAAAAAAGTTCCACCAGTATTTCATTTAATACTCTTGAAGTATCAGACAAAAACTGCCACCTCCTTAAGCATTTATCCGGATTTATAGGTGCTTTGATATTCAAAGCATTTTTATTTTGACTTTCAAAGTATATACCGAAATAAATTCTTTGTCAATTTTTTTCCATTATCCAAAGGTTGACAGGAAAAGTTCTTTTGCTTATACTTTGAATATCAAAGTATTTAAATCAACTTCAAAGGAGACTGTAAATTTGAAACTTAAACCATTGACAATAGATAATTTGACGGCCCGAATACCTATAATACAAGGCGGCATGGGAATAGGGGTATCGATGTCATCTTTGGCCTCGGCAGTGGCGAATGCCGGAGGCGTAGGCGTAATATCGGCCGCACAGGTAGGATTTCGGGAACCCGATTTCGAAAGCGACAATGATGCAGCAAATCTGAGGGGACTGAGAAAAGAAATTCAGAAGGCCAAAAGCATAAGCCCTAATGGAATACTTGGGGTAAACATAATGACGGCAACAAATAATTATGCCGAGCAGGTTCGCGTCTGTGTTGAAGAAAAAGTGAATCTTATCATATCGGGAGCCGGACTGCCTACTAATCTTCCCGAAATGGTCAAGCATTCGGTCACGAAGATAGCCCCCATAGTATCCTCGGCAAAAGGCGCAAGAGTTATAACCAGACTTTGGACAAAAAAGTACAACTACCTTCCCGACCTTGTAGTCGTTGAAGGACCAAAAGCGGGTGGCCACCTCGGCTTTAGTCCAGAGGCCCTCTCCAAGCCTGTTCTTCCAAGCCTCAAGGATATAGTTACTGGTGTGATTGAAATTCTTAAACCTTTCGAAGAAGCCTTCGGCAAAAAAATCCCCGTTGTAGCAGCCGGCGGGATTTATACCGGAAAGGACATTGCCGAATTCATAAAGGTTGGAGCTTCAGGCGTTCAGATGGCAACCCGTTTCGTTGCAACCGACGAATGCGACGCTCACATAAATTTCAAACAAGCATATGTAAATGCAAATGAAGATTCAATCAAGATTGTGGTAAGTCCTCTTGGAATGCCTGGAAGGGCCATTTACAACAACCATGTTAAAAAGGTCGAGCAATCGGGAAAAAGAATAAAGAAATGCTTCGGATGCCTAAAGGCATGCAATCCGGCTACGGCTCCCTATTGCATAACAGAAGCCCTTGTAAAGGCTGTAGAGGGCGATGTGGATGACGGTTTGGTGTTCATAGGCAGCCAAGGTTGCAAGGTTGACAGAATTGTTCCCCTTAAGGAGCTTATGGACGAACTCACGACAGAAGCCGAAGCAAATCTATAGAATCCCAGTATTTAAAAAGGACGGCATTAATTTGCCCGTCCTTTTTCTTTTTTCTATTATCTGTTTTTTTACCTTTACTCATCCCACTGCTATTGCCTTAAAAGCCAGTTGCCGCTTCAGATTGAACACCATCTCCCGATGCGTTGTTTCGCGTGCCCTGTGGGTATTCACCCATTTTCAGCTTAACATCAGATTTTCGACTCAAGATTTGTCTGGTCACTGCGCTCTATGGCTGCTTTTCATTAGGCCTTGCCTTTCAAGAAAATCTAAAATTCACAAACTCACTTCGTATCGGGCTAAAGCCAAAGTGAATTTTTACGATTTTCTTTTATCCAAAGCCTTGAAAACCAAGCCTCGAGCAATGTTTCACAGTCAAAACCTTTCGTCATCTTATAATAACTCAAAGTAGCTATTAGCAAAAACAAGCTTAGATGCATAAAGCCATCTGCTATGGGATTTTTAAGTTGTATGCCTTTTGTATTGTTTTTTCCACTTTCCACTTTCCACTTTCTACTTTCCACTTTCCACTTTCCACTTTCCACTTTTTACTGTACTTTACTCTTTGCCTTTGCTTTTTCTTTTGTTTTTGCTTTTCCTTTCCACTTTCCACTTTCTACTTTCTACTTTCTACTTTCCACTGTACTTTACTCTTTGCCTTTGCTTTTTCTTTTGTTTTTGCTTTTCCTTTCCACTTTCCACTTTCCACTTTCCACTTTCCACTGTACTTTACTCTTTGCCTTTGCTTTTTCTTTTGTTTTTGCTTTTCCTTTCCACTTTCCACTTTCTACTTTCTACTTTCCACTGTACTTTACTCTTTGCCTTTGCTTTTTCTTTTGTTTTTGCTTTTCCTTTCCACTTTCCACTTTCCACTTTCTACTTTCTACTTCCTACTTTCTACTTCTTATTGTGGCTCGAAGACCTTTTTCTTCTTTCCTGATTATTTTTTTTATATTGCCAATATGCATGCAAAGTCCCAAAAGCGCAAGCGCGGCACTTTCAATCAGTATTGCTTTTTCCATACCATAAAAATAAAGAAGGATCGGCAATCCCAAATAAACAGTCAGAGACCCCACAACAATATAGTCCGTGACTATGGTCAAAAAAAACACTGATGCCATCATCGCCAATCCTATTTCAAGCTCGAAGGCCAACATCATACCTACAAGCGAAGCCAGGCCCTTTCCTCCCTTGAATTTTAAATAGAAAGGAAACATGTGCCCCAAAACCGCAAATATTCCTGCTGTGAAAGCCTGCAGGTTTCCTCCGAAAAAGAAAAAGGAAATTTTAACCGCCATAAAAGCTTTGAGCATATCAACAAGGGCGGTAAAAACTCCGAATTTCCATCCCATAACTTGGGTGACATTAGAAGCCCCTGCATTGGATGAGCCCTTACCCCTTATGTCTATTTTACCGAAGATTTTTCCGATAAAGTACGCCGTCTGAACATTACCAAGCAGATATCCCAAAACTATCGATTCAAGCATAACGGTCAGCCTCCAGTACAAATGATCTTTTGATTCATTCTACCACAAACCCGCCATGAGTTTGTCAACCCATTTTTGCCAATCACATCTTGACTAAAAAAAAAATCGGTGCTATAATTCTTTTAGAAAATTGAATATTTTCTTCAGGGTTGGGTGCAATTCCCTACCGGCGGTAAAGCCCGCGAGCCGAGAAATCGGTTGATTCGGATAGTTTCCGAAGCCGACAGTTAAAGTCTGGATGAGAGAAGAAAACTGTAACGATATTTGATGCCCTGGAATCCCTGATCCAGGGCATATTAATTTGGGAGGAAAAATATGAAAAGAACAAGTTCAACAAACAAAATGGTCAAGACATCGGTCTTGTCCGTAATAGCTTTTGTACTAATGATGATAGAGATGCCGGTCCCACTGTTCCCGGCCTTTCTGAAACTTGATTTGAGTGATTTGCCCGCGCTGGTCGGAGGATTCGCAATGGGCCCGGCCGTCGGCGTAACCATCGAGCTTATCAAGAATTTTCTGCATTTCATCACAAGAACCTCAACCGCAGGGGTAGGCGAACTCGCAAACTTCATCGTCGGAGCCGCACTGGTTTTCCCCGCAAGCTACATCTATAAGATGAAAAAGTCCAAAACCCAGGCCTTAAAGGCATTGGCAGTCGGAACCGTTTCAATGGCAATCGCCGGCGGACTGGCCAATTATTTCATACTCTTGCCCTTTTACGCAAAACTAATGCCTCTTGATGTGATAATAGAGATGGGCAAGGTTGCTAATGCCGCAATAACTGATATGAAAACCCTGATATTATACGCTATTGTACCCTTCAACCTCATAAAGGGAGCGGCAATATCATTGGTAACACTTATGATTTACAAGAAGATGTCCGTCATTCTTCACAAGTAAAAAAACTGCAAGCAGCTTGCAGTTGGCAGTAAGAACAGTGGAACGTAGTAAGTGGAAAGTAGGAAGGAAGAGCAAAGATTAAAAGCAAAAACAAAGAGTAAAGAAAGTGGAACGTAGTAAGTAGTAAGCAGAAAGTAGCAAGTGGAAAGTGAAAACAGCTTGCAGTGGGCAGTAAGAACAGTGGAACGTAGTAAGTGGAAAGTAGGAAGGAAGAGCAAAGATTAAAAGCAAAGAGCAAATGTAAAACTCTGGAATTTTTCGATTTAATGCTTTTGTTTTTACTGCAAACTGCAGGCTGCTTACTGCCCACTGGTCCGTACTTGCTGCCAACTTACAACTGCCAACTGCAGGCTGTTTTGCAGAAGTCAATAAAACAACGCCTCCCCAACTGTATGGGAAGGCGTTTCTTATTCTTTCTTTTAAAAGATTTGGTCAACCGAGTAATTCATGCCGCTCTTTTCGAAGGAAAAATCCACTCCGTTGTCGAGGTAATATGCATCGAATGTTGTGTCTACAGTCACCCAAAGACCGGTCTCTGAATTGTATACTTGGTTCCATGCGTGATAGACATCGATTTCATTATTGTACCCCTTCACAAGCCGCGTGGGTATTCCGTTTATGCGAAGCATTGCGGCAAAGGCTGAGGAATAGTCGTAGCATATGCCCTTTTTCTCTTTAAGCATTGTGTTGGGATCCGGCACGTAGCTTCCGTCTATATGGTTTATCTTGTCGTAATCGTAGTCGAATTCGTTTATTGCAAACGAATATACAGCCATGATTTTTTCTTTGTCTGTTTCGAGTCCTTCTGTAAGCTCAAGAGCCTTTTTGTATATGGGGTCTGTCTGTTCCCAATCGATTAAGTCACTCCTGTTTGTAAAGCACTCATTAGAAGCTTTAGTTGCATATTCAATCCTTTTGCTAAGTGCAATCCTATAACGGTTGTCTGCTTTTTGCTCGAGAACGCAGATTCTGTAAGTTCCATCTCCCGACTGAAGCGGTAGAATGGATTCGTAATCCTCGTCCAAGTCATAGAAGAATCTCTCTCCCGATTTTTCAACCATCAGCTTTATTGCTTTTTCGCTTTCATTTTCATACCTGACCATGACAGTTCCATTTTCAAGATTTTCTATAGAATCTATTTCCTGGGCAGAAACTCCCATCGTTGTCATCGCTATTACAATTATAGTGACTGTAAGCGCCAATATCCTGCGCATAAAAAACTCTCCTTTCGGCGGCTGGCTGCCTTTCCTTTCGGGGAAGGCCCTCTAGCTTTGCGTATCCGGTTTTCACCGGTTTTGCCTTTATCGTTTGAAAGTTGTTTGTCTGGAAAAATAAAAAAACTTGCCTTTCGGCGGCTGGCTGCCTTTCCTTTCGGGGAAGACCCTATAGCTTTGCGTCCCGGACTTTCAGCCGGTTTGCCTTTATCGCTTGTAAGTTTAAAATCATTTACATATCTATCTAACTAATGCTACCATGGCATTCTTGTTTTGTCAAGCATATTTCTATTGTTTTCTGAATATTCAATAATTTGCCTTGGATCAGTTTACTGTTCTGGTCTCAGTCTTTTTGTATTCCGTAAGCTCTCCCCTGACAATCAGCCTGTGGGTGGCAACGCCTATGGGCGTGCAGGTAACGAGAGTAATGGTCCTCATTCCGGGCACATCGTCCAAAACCCATATTTCCTCCGGCTTTACTACAAAAACTTCAGTAACGGTATAAATATATGAATTCGTGCCGACTATAATCTCTATTTTGTCTCCCACCGCCACTTCGCCGAGGCGGTTGAAGTCACGCCCGTATGTGTAGTAGCGATGTCCGGCAACCGCAAAGTTGCCCATTTCACCTGGACGTTTCGATGTCTCGAAACGGGCGGGGGCTATCTTGAGGTTGGCGTCCGAGATGCCGTCAACTATTGGAACCGTCAAGTCTATCGACGGTATTTTCATTATCTTGGAGATGCTTTCCTTGTCATAGTCGTCAACAGGATAAAGCACCTCGAAGCTAACCTCCACCTCGTGGTCCTCTTCAATTGCGGATTCTTCCGCCTCCTCATAGGTGTCGTTCATCTCTTCAAGGAGCCCGGCTTGATCCCTTACCTCCATGTATTCTTTAATTGAAGGATAGGCTATCAGCATAATGCCTGCAACAACAAAAAGCCATGCCAGTTTTTTATTCATATCTGATCCTCCCAAAAGTGGAAAGTAGCAAGTGGAAAGATTAATAACAGTGTTCAGTAAGCAGTGGGCAGTTGGCAGTGTGCATTTATATACAAAGGCAAAAACATTGCCAATTCCCGGCAAGGAACAAATTTCTACCTGCTGTATCAAACCCATTAAACATTCCAAGGCAAGAAAAGTAATTCCACTATCCGAAATATCCTTAAGTTGTCCTTTCGACATCTTTGAAATTCTTGTTTATGATAAATCTGAAAAAGGGGAGCGCAAGCGCTCCCCTCAGGTAACACTACTTATTTAATTTTACCACTTTTTTAAAGTCTTGAATCAGTCTTTTTTCTTTCTTCCAAGTCCGTAGCCTGCAGCCATGAGAATCGAGCCTAATCCGTAGAAGAGCTCGGGAGCCACTTGTCCGGTCTGGGGCAATGCCTGCGGCGGAATTTCCGGAGGCACTACTATTTCGGGTGGCGTTTCGGGTGGAGTTACTGGAGGAACATCTATTGTTTCCTCTTCCACAACCGCATCGTCTGTATCACTTGCCTTGCCCTCTCTCGAGTCAGCTGTAACCTCGGCGATGTTTTCGAAAACTCCGTTCACAAAATCAGTTTCCTGAATCTCGTATTCAAAGTCTTCACTTATGCTGTCGTTTCTGCCAAGGTCTCCGATATCCCACTCTACATCGATGATATCATCAACAACCATTACATCTCTGAGTGAAACGTCTCCTGTGTTTCTGACCTCTATTGTATAGTTTACAGTATCTCCGACGGAAGCCTCGTCCACATCCACACTTTTCTCTATGCGGACTCCCGGATCGTCGTCGCGGGAAACAGATCTTCTGTTGATTGTAAGTGTTGCATCGTCATTGTCCCAGGCAACAGCGGTCATGGTGCATATTTCGCCATCTCCGTCAGCTACAGCAACTCTAGAAAGATACTCGCAAACTTCCATGTAAGCAGTCCCAGTCACTGAATTCAAATATTCTCCGACTCCAAGCGTGTTGGAAGTATAGGTCCATGTCGCAGTAACTACCGAACCAGGTCCGAAAGGAATCTCGTGCGGTCCGTCGTTGAAGAATATGTCACCATTTGTCGTAATCGGATTGCCATCCATGTCCGAATTAAAATTCGAGGCATTATCAGGATTGAACCAACTTGACTCGCCTTCTTGAACCCAAAATGCATCGAAAGTTGTCTCGCTGTTGTTTGTGAACCTGACCGTATAAGTTACCGGTCCACTGCCTGTGTAATGAGAAACAGGACTTACCGTCTTTGTAATATCGACGGGGTATGGATTATAAGTGTTAGTCACTTCAACAAGCATGGTTTGTCCATCCAAAACCGCAAAAGCTGTGGGTGAAACAATCCAAGACCAATCGCCTGCAAGCGGTGTTGTCATCTCAAAAATGGTTTCTTCCACCACATATCCCGATCCAACCGGAATTCCGTTGAAGTATCTCGGTGTAGCAAGCCATTCGCTTCCGGTATAGGTGTTTGTGATTGTATTTACCGTTTCACCATCCGGGAATCTCAGTGTGAATTGGATTGTGAATTCCATGTCCTCGAAGCCTTCCAATTCATCAACGCCCTCGAAGAGTTTCTGCACTTTAACCATCCCGGTAGGAAACTCTTCATAGGTATTAATAAACTTGATGTAAAGCGTGTCGTCTTTTGGAACGGTCACATAATCACCATAGTCCGTCCAGTCGCCTTCGCCCACTTTGTATTCGATCTCTGAGGTCCAGCCCGGAAGCAACCCAATTTCTTCA
>Ga0102926_1000558_pt1 | contig 21640 bp, 15 predicted proteins | sample SalPonR1_A_D2_MG_FD_78173 | JGI IMG/M metagenome (GOLD analysis project Ga0102926, IMG submission 78173) | Salt pond soil microbial communities from South San Francisco under conditions of wetland restoration - Salt Pond MetaG R1_A_D2_MG | ecosystem: Environmental > Aquatic > Marine > Intertidal...
CAGGGTTACATGTAGGACACCCTGAAGGCTATACTGCAACTGATATTTATTGCCGTTTTTTAAAAATGAATGGTTATAATGTTCTCCACCCAATGGGTTTTGACTCATTTGGACTTCCTGCAGAAAATTATGCAATAAAAACAGGAACTCACCCTAAAACAACAACTGAAAAAAATATTGAAAATTTTAGAAAGCAAATAAAAAGTTTAGGGTTTTGTTATGATTGGAATAGAGAAGTTGCAACCCATAACAAAGATTATTATAAATGGACTCAATGGATTTTCATACAACTCTTTAAACAAGGCTTAGCTTATGAATCAGAGACCCCAATAAATTGGTGTCCAAATTGCAAAACAGGCCTTGCAAATGAAGAAGTTAAAGATGGTAAATGTGAAAGATGTGGAACACAAACTATTAGAAAAAATATTCGTCAATGGGTTTTAAAAATAACTGAATATGCTGATAGATTATTAGAAGATTTAGATCAACTAGATTGGCCTGATTCTGTAAAAGCAATGCAAAGAAACTGGATTGGTAAAAGTGTTGGAGCCTCAGTTCTTTTTAAATTAGATAATTTTGATGAACAACTTGAAGTTTATACTACTCGTTGTGATACTCTATTTGGCGCAACATATATGGTTATCGCACCAGAACATCCATTAGTTGAAAAAATAACAACAAAAGAACAAAAAGATGTTGTTGAAAAATATCTTTTAGATTCTGCTAAAAAAAGTGATTTAGAAAGAACAGATTTAGCAAAAGATAAAACTGGTGTTTTTTCAGGAAGCTATGCAATTAATCCAGTTAATGGTAAAAAAATTCCAATTTGGATTGCTGATTATGTATTAATTAGCTATGGAACAGGAGCTATAATGGCTGTTCCTGCTCATGATACTCGAGACTGGGAATTTGCTAAAAAATTTAATCTTCCAATTATAGAAGTGTTAAAGAGTGATGTTGATGTCCAAAAAGAAGCTTGGGTTGAAGATGGTACTCATGTAAACTCTGATTTTTTAGATGGTTTAAATAAAGATGATGCTATTAAGACTATGTTAGAATGGCTAGAACAAAAAGAACTTGGAAAAAAATCAACAAACTACAAATTAAGAGATTGGATTTTCTCAAGACAAAGATATTGGGGAGAACCTATCCCTCTTGTTCACTGTCCTAAATGTGGAGTTGTTCATGTAAAAGAAGAAGATTTACCTTTAGAACTCCCAGAAGTAAGCTCTTATGAACCTAGTGGAACAGGAGAAAGCCCTCTATCACTTATTGAAGATTGGGTTAATACAAAATGTCCTGTTTGTGGAACACCTGCAAAAAGAGAAACAAATACAATGCCTCAATGGGCTGGTTCTTGTTGGTATTATTTAAGATATTTAGACCCTACTAATACAAAACAATTTGTTTCTCCTGAAAAAGAAAATTATTGGATGCCTGTAGATTTATATGTAGGTGGTGCTGAACATGCTGTTCTTCATCTATTATATGCAAGATTTTGGCATAAAGTACTTTTTGATTTAGGTGTAGTAACAACAAAAGAACCTTTTAAAAGATTAGTCAATCAAGGAATGATTACTAGTTTTGCATATCAAAGAAAAGATAAATCATTAGTCCCAACAGACATGATTGAAGAAAAAAATGACCAATATTTTGAAAAAGAAACTGGAATTGAGCTTGAAAAAGTTATTGCTAAAATGTCAAAAAGTTTAAAAAATGTAATCAATCCCGATGATATCATTAAAGAATATGGTGCAGACTCAATGAGAGTATATGAAATGTTTATGGGTCCACTTCAAGTTTCTAAACCTTGGTCAACTTCAGGAATGGGTGGTGTTTATAGATTCTTAGATAGAATTTGGAGACTTTATGAAGATAGAGAAATAAGTGAAGAAAAACCTCCAAAAGATTTAGAAAAAACACTACATAAAACAATTAAAAAAGTAACTAATGATACAGATACACTTAATTTTAATACAGCTATTAGCCAAATGATGGTCTTAGTAAATGAAATTTATAAAAATGACAAACTTCATAGAGAAGTATGGGAAACTTTATTAAAATTATTAAGCCCTTATGCTCCTCACTTAGCTGAAGAATTATGGCAACAAGCTAATCACGATGAATCTATTGCAAATGTAAAATGGCCCTCCTATAGTGAAAAGCTTACAATTGATAGTGAAATTCAATTAGTTATACAAGTTAATGGAAAACTAAGATCTAAAATAAATGTTAATAAAGATATTAGTAAAGAAGAAATGATTGAACTTGCATTAAATGATGAAAAAATTAAAAGTTGGATCGAAGGAAAGACAATTATTAAAAAAATTGCAGTTCCCAAAAAACTTGTTAATTTAGTTGTAAAATAAGAAAATAATACTCATTTTGGCTGTATCTTTTTGATACAGCCTTATTTTTATTTTATTTCCATTGGAGCTTTTTCTATTCTTGTAAAATATTTTTTATTTATAGTATCAACAATAATAATCATTAAATAATTTTTTTCTATATTTAAATAGTAATGAGTCCCTTCTGATAAGCTTAATTTTATTCTTTTATAATTTGAATCTGAAATTAAAAACCCCCCTTCATTTGGATTTTCACTTATCCAATAACCATTTATTGCTTGATCTAAAGAAACTTTTATATTATCCACAGAATATATAGATTTTTCACATAAATCTTCACTGATTATATCTCTTGCTAAAATTAGCTTATTAAAAGAATTTAATATTCCTCTTTTCTTTAACAAAGTAAATATTTTATTGAATTTTAGAGATAATATTGCACTTGGGTTTTGAATATATAATTTTTGTAAAAAACTAACTAAATAGCCCTTTTCATAATCTAAAACAATTTTATTTTCATCTGGCAAAATAACCCCACCTATCGGTGACAAAAACCCTAATGCCTTTGCACAAATAAATATTGGCTTATCTCTTTGAACAATTAATTTTATTTTTTTTAAACCTTGATTTAAATGAATATATTTCAAATCTCCATATCCATCTGTATAACATATGGAATACCAAAATAGATTTTCACACTCTCTATCAAAGGGATGATTATTCTCAATAATTACTTCTATTTCTTTATATTTTATACTTTGAGTACAACTTATATTTAATAAACATATAAAAAATAAGCATAATATTTTTACTTTCATAAATATTTAAATTAAAAAAGTTTATATCTGCATTAAAAAACCCCTATTATTAAATAATAAATAAGGGTTTTGAATAATTATTTTATAGAATCTTTTAATTTGATGAATTAAATTTCCCTAATACTCTAAAATAAGAACATTGTTCTCTAAGAATACTTATTACATTTTCAAAAGAGTCTTCTTGCTCTAGTATATCTGTTTCAACAAAGAAAGAATATTCCCAAGGTTTTCCTGAAATAGGCCTTGATTCTAATTTTCTCAAATTAAAACCATAGTCACTTAAAACTTTTAAAGCTTCAAACAATGAACCAGGTTTATGAGATACATTAAATACAATAGCAGCTTTATTTGCTTTGCTTGCACTTAAGAAATTATCAGCATTTTCTTCTCTTGATATTATATAAAATCTAGTATAATTGTTTGGATGTGATTCAATCCCTGCATCTAAAATTTCCATCTTATGATATGCAGCGGCAGGAGCTCCAGCTATAGCAGCTAAAGTTTTATCTCCTTTTTCCTTTATATATTTTACTGCTCCGGCTGTATCAAAAAAAGGAACAACAGTTGCATTTATAAGATTCTTCTTAATATAATCTGAACATTGAGCAAGTCCTTGAGGATGAGAATAAACAAATTTTATATCATCCCGTTTTGCCCCAGGATTAGTAATTAAATTATGAATAATTCTTACATGTTGTTCTCCAATAACTTCCAAATCTGGATAATTAATTAAATTATCTATATTATCATTTATTGTTCCACCAAGAGTGTTTTCAACAGGAATAATTCCATACAAAGCATCACCTTTCATGACAGCTTCAAAAACATCTTCAAACTTTTCACAAGGTAAAACATCTTTATCATCAAAAGTTCTTCTTAATGCTAATTCACTATAAGCACCTCTTTCTCCTTGGAAAGCAATTTTATCAGAAGAAGAGTAAACATTTTCAATATCGGTCAAACTTGAAGGTATAATTCTAGGAATTCTTTCTAAACTTTTTTCAACAACAGTAGATAAAGATTGAACATCTCTCATTAATTTTTCAAATTGAGAAGGATATAGCGATTGAGGTCCATCACTTAGAGCACTTTCAGGTTTATTATGCACTTCTACCATCAATCCATTTGCACCTGCGGCTACTAAAGCTAAAGACATTGGAGAAACTAAAGATCTTATCCCTGTAGAATGGCTTGGATCACCAATTACTGGTAAATGTGTAAGTTTTTGAATAATTGGTATAGCACTACAATCTAAAGTATTTCTTGTTGCTTTTTCATAAGTTCGAATACCTCTTTCGCATAAAACAATTTGATCACTACCATTTGCCATTAAATATTCTGCAGCCATTAACCACTCTTCAATTGTTGCAGAAAGTCCCCTTTTTAGCAAAACAGGCATTCCTGTTCGTCCAACAGTTTTTAATAATTCAAAGTTTTGCATATTTCTAGCTCCAATTTGGAACATATCAATATATTTACTCATCATCTCTACATCTGAAGGAGATACTACCTCAGTAGTAACAGGCATACCATATTTATCCCCAGCCTTTCTTAAATATTTTAAACCTTCTTCCCCTAATCCTTGGAAAGAATAAGGAGATGTTCTTGGTTTAAAAGCTCCTCCGCGTAAGATTACTGCACCAGCCTCTCTTACTTGAGAGGCAATAGTCATAATTTGTTCTTCAGATTCTACAGCACAAGGACCAGCCATTACTGCTATTCTAGAGCCACCAATTCTAACATTACCAACTTTTACAATTGTATCTTCTTTTTTCAATTCACGTGAAGCTAATTTATATGGTTTTGAAATAGGAACAACAGAAGACACTCCTTCCATTTGTTCAACTATACGATGATCAATTGCTGTTCTTCCTACAGCCCCTAAAACAGTTTCTTCTTGCCCAATAATTTCTTTTACTTTAAAGCCTTTATTAGATAAAAAGTTTATAATATCTTGTTTTTGTTTTAATTTAATTTGTTTATTTAAAATTACTATCATGAAAAAAAATTATACATTATAAACAAAAAAATCAAGTAAATAAAGGGATTATTAGTATTGTTTATCTATTATTTATATGGTAAAGACTTATTATGGAAGAAAAATATTGGGATACTCTATTTTCAGATATAAAAATTTGTTTAGAAAAAGCTAATATAGCTTTACCGTCAGTTTCTTTAATTGCTTTAAAATATAATAAAAACGCTTTTTGTATATTATTAGCAACAATTATCTCTTTAAGAACAAAAGACAAAATAACCCTTGAATCAAGTATTAGATTATTCTCTTTAGGTACTAGTGCTGAGAAAATAGCAACTCTAAATCCAAAGACTATCGAAAAAGCTATATACCCTTGTGCTTTTTATAAAAAGAAAACTCAAACTATAATTAATATAAGTAAAATTTTGATAGAAAAATATAATTCTACTGTTCCAAATATATCAAAAGAACTGCTACAACTTCCAGGTGTTGGAATTAAAACAGCAAACTTAACTTTAAATCTTGCATTTGATATTGAAGCTATTTGTGTAGATTGTCATGTACACCAAATAGCTAATAGAATAGGTTGGATTAAAACACAAACACCAGAAGAAAGTGAAAAAGCTTTGCAAAAAATAATGCCAAAAAAATATTGGATTTGCCTAAATGAGATGCTAGTTAGTTTTGGTCAATATATATGTACTCCTATAAATCCAAAATGCAATATCTGTCCTATAGATAATAAATGTAAAAAAATAAATGTAAAAACTAAAAATCAAGCATTTTAAATACAGAATATGCAACTACTTCATATGGATGAGCTTTTTTCATTGCTGCTATAACATTTTTTATAAATTTTTCTTTTACAACAAACTCAACTTTCCATTCCGTTTCAAAATGAATTTTATTTACTTCTCCTAAAAAAGGAGCACTCCCTTGCTTAGGACGAAATTGAGCCGATCCTTTTGTTTGCCAACAACAATAATCATAATTTTCAACATTCCCTGCACCTTGTTCAAACATTGCGCTTTTTACCTCTTCTAAATAATCTTGTGGAATATAAACTAATAAATAATACATCTTGAAATTGCCTCCATGTAAGTCTATATTATTAATATGATAAAAATGATTGTTTTTTTAGGTAATCCCGGTAAACAATATAATGATACTAGACATAATATAGGTTTTAATATTTGTGATTATAAATATAAAGAAATTTCTTTTCAAAAGAAATTTAATAGCTTATATTCTAATATTAATTCAATAAAAATTATAAAGCCTCAAACATATATGAACAATAGTGGAAAGGCTATACAATTAGCAATGTCATATTTTTCAATAAAAAGTGATGAAATATTAATCGTTCATGATGATTTAGAATTAGAATTTTCTCAGATTAAATTACAACAGGGAGGAGGTTTAAAAGGACACAATGGTCTCAAAAGCATAAAAAATGCAATAAAAAAAGATGATTTTTATCGATTAAGATTTGGAATAGGACGACCAAAACATAAAAATGTTTCCTCATTTGTTTTATCTAAATTCACTAAAGATGAAATGATAAGTTTACCTTTATATATTGAAAAAGCAAGTTCTTTAATTGATACAATTATTTAGATTCTTAAAATTTTCAATCAGAATGAACTTTTGTTTATATTTAAAATAAACCGGTTTAAACTTAGAAAATACTAAAATATTACTTATTTTTAAATAATTAATTATTTAACTTGTAAAATAAAATATGCTATACTTTCTTTTGACAGGAGGAGCTATGACTTCAAGAGATTTTAGGCTATCAAATATTATTCGAACAGAATTAAAAGATTTCTCAATTTATTTTTCTACACAAAATGAAATTAGTTCATTTTATAAACAGGCGCAAGAACTTTCTTATAACTATAACAATATTACAAAAAATAATGATTATATAAGCGCTTCTAAATTAAATGCATGTGCAATATTACATGTTTTATATCAAAACTTAATTTCTAATTATATTAAAAACACAGATTCTAGCTTCTTTTCAAGAATGCTTCCTTTAGTTTCTAAAAAAAATTCTGTTAATGAGGTTTTAGCCTTTTATGCAAAAGAATTTCCATCACCATTATTAACATCTAAAGAAGTTTCAATGGAACAATATACAGAGGAAACAATTCGTGGTTTTTTTGTTCATAGGGTAATGACTCATAATCCTGCTTTATTAAAATCAATTAGACCATTAATATATAGAGATGATTTAATCTTTCCCTCTGCTTCAAAAGCTTTATCAGCAATTATGGGAGAATTTTCTTCTTCTAGACCAAAAGTTGAAGATAGTGATGAGGATTTATTCACATTTTTACTTACTCCATCAATTATGTATCCAGATTCATTATTAGATCAAATTACATTTATTTTAGATGAATGGTCACATTTCCTTTCTAAGGAAATAAAAGAAAATTTAATAAAAGCAGTTGATTTATATAAAGAAGAAAACAAACCTGTATTTTTTGATAATACAGGAGGAAATTTAAATGCTGAAACATATGTTCCTGATTATTCAAATATTTATGAAGAATATGAAGCTTTTTCTGAAGATAGAAATTGGATGCCTAATGTAGTAATGCTAGCAAAAAGTACTTTAGTTTGGTTAGATCAATTATCAAAATATTATAACAAACCAATTAAAAGGTTAGATCAAATACCAGAACAAGAAATTGATAGCCTTAAAGATAGAGGTTTTACAGCTCTTTGGTTAATCGGACTTTGGCAGAGAAGTGATTCTAGCAAAAAAATAAAAAATCTTTGTGGGAATCCTGAAGCGGAAGCTTCTGCTTATTCTCTAAAAAATTACGAAATTTCAAATGCTATTGGTGGTTGGCAAGCTTTAGATACTTTAAGAAAAAAATGTGAAGAGAGAGGAATTCGATTAGCTTCTGATATGGTACCAAACCATACAGGTATTGATAGTGATTGGATTTTTGATAAACCTAATTTATTTATACAACAAAATTTTCCACCATTTCCATCTTATTCATATACTGGTGAAAACCTATCTAACAACCCAAATATTGAAATCAAAATAGAAGATCATTATTATGAACAAAGTGATGCTGCAGTTACATTTTTGAGAAGAGATAAAAGAACAAATGAAACAACCTATATTTTTCATGGAAATGATGGAACTTCAATGCCTTGGAATGATACTGCACAACTAGATTTTCTTAACCCTTTAACAAGAGAAGCTGTTTTTCAGCAAATCAGACATGTTGCAAAGAATTTTTCTATTATTCGTTTTGATGCAGCAATGACTTTAGCAAAGAAACATATTCAAAGACTTTGGTATCCACAACTTGGACATGGAGGAGATATTGCAGGTAGAACTATTTATAGTCTTAGCGATAAAGAATTTAATGAAAAGATTCCTCAAGAATTTTGGAGAGAGGTTGTAGATAGAGTAGCACAAGAACTTCCTGATACTCTTTTATTAGCTGAAGCTTTTTGGATGATGGAAGGTTATTTTGTAAGAACACTTGGAATGCATAGAGTTTATAATAGTGCTTTTATGAATATGCTAAAAAATCAAGAAAATAAAAAATATAAAGATTCAATCAAAAAAACACTTTCTTTTGATCCTGAAATTTTAAAACGTTATGTTAACTTTATGAGCAATCCTGATGAAGATACAGCAATCGGTCAATTTGGTGATGGTGATAAATATTTTGGAGTATGCACTTTACTTTCAACTATGCCAGGTCTACCTATGTATGGTCATGGACAGATAGAAGGACTAAAAGAAAAATATGGAATGGAATATAAAAAAGCATATTGGGATGAATGGCCAAATGATTCTTTAATTGCTAATCATTATAAAAAAATCTTCCCATTACTCAAAAAAAGATATTTATTTAGTAGTGCAAAACATTTTAATTTATATGATTTATATCAAAATGGATCTATCCACGAATCTGCTTTTTGTTATACAAATGGATTAGAAAATGAAAAAGCTTTAGTTTTTTATAATAATCAATATGAAAGTGTTGAGGGCTATATAAAAGTATCATGCGAAAAATTAAATAAAAATACAAACAAATTATGCTCAACAACAATCTCTTCAAATCTTAAATTAACACTAAGTGGTAAACACTTCTTAGTTTATAAAAATTTTAATGATAAATTAACATATCTTATTCCTTCATTAAAAATATATGATGAAGGCTTTTGGATAAAACTAAATGGATATCAAACAAAAGTTCTACTAGATATAAGAGAAGTTGAGGATATAGATGGAGCTTATTCAAAACTTTATTCAAAAATACAAAACAATGGAGTTGAAGATTTAAATATTGAAATTACTGCAATGAGACTTAAGCCTATATTTACCGAAATGGAAATTTTAAGAGCTCCTGCTATGCTTGACCTTATTAAAAATCTTTCAAAAGGAAAATTATCTAAAGTTGACACAAAGAAAACTATTCTTCAAATTTCACAACTTTATAATAATTTATTAAAAGCATATGAAAAACTTTCAAACTATTCAAAAACATATTTATCAACAAAACCTAAAGAAATAGATCCTAACAAAATGCTAAATATTTTTGATAACTTTTCTACTCTATTTAAAGACAATTTAAGCTTAAAAAATTTGGGATATTCATTAGATGAATTACCAATAATAATAAGTTCAAGTTTATTTGTATATCCTTTTGTAACAAAAGATCATTCTGTTGAAGATATAAATAAACTATGTAAGAAATTTATTTTGAACCATTTTTATAAAGACTTCTTTAATTCTTTAAATCTTAGTAAAAATGAGATAATACATATTTTAAATGGTGTTTCAATTTTCTTAAAAAGTTATAACAGCCTAGAAGATAATTTTAGCAATAACTTTAAAAAGCTTTTTGAAAATAACTTTTATAAGAATTATATATTATGTAATGTTTATAATAATATTACTTGGTATAAAAAAGAATCACTACAAGATTTAATTGTACTTACAGTTCTATCAAAAGCGGTATTTGGTAAAGAAGATTTTAATATTAATGAAACAATTGCTAATTTATTATCTGCAGAAAGTAAGTCAGAGTATAAATTAGACTTGTTTCTTGAAAATATTTAAATAAGTAAAGTAATATATAATATTCAGCCTTTTTTTAATTATTAAAATTTAAAATATAAGGTTGAATATTGATATTTAATTGACTTGAATCAAATGTTAAGGTAATCTAATTATATGAAAACTTGGATAACATATTTAGTTGCAACTTTTATGGGTTTAGCAACAACATTATTATTAGGACAATTTGAATCCTATATTACATTTATTCAATCCTTTTCTAAGTTAATAATACAGTTTGGAGGGTTTGTTTTATTCCCCATAGTATTACTAACATTTTCTTCAGGTGTTGCATCTTTAAGAAAAAATGGAATGGGAAAAAGATTATTTGCATCATATTTTGTATGGACAGTTCTTTCGACCATATTGCTATCTTTTTTTGGGGCACTATTATTTTTCTTAATGCCAATTTCTTTTCCTGCTACATCTAGTGCTGGAGCTGGAACCTCTGCAGTTTTAGAATATATTAATACATCTTTTTCCTTGATTAAAGATGTTTTTAAACCTGTTAATCCTTTTTATTCAATAACAGCAACTCAAAATTTCTTATTACCAATAGTTTTAATAGCTTTCTTATTTGGTTATTTTTTAAAACCATCAAGTGATGTTATTAGGCCTGCTTATGTAACAATTAATTCTTTTAGCGAAGTAATGTATAAAATTTGTAGAGCTTATGCTTTATTTGGATTTGCTTTTGTTTATATTTTATCAGCATCTTTTTTTGCAACATTGCAAAATGAAGCAACTATTTTTGTTGCACCTAAATTTACATTAAATTTAGTTTTATCAGCTTTATTAACTATTTTTATTATCATTCCTTTGCTTTTTGCTATAGTAACAGGATTTAAAGAAAACCCTTATAAAATATTATATAGAACATTAGGAGCATCTCTTTCTGGATTATTTTCTGCAAATATATTCTTTGCAACACCCATTAATTTTTCTTTATCTCGAATGAATTTAGGTGTACAAAAAAGAGTATCTTCAACATCTATTTCTTTATCTACTATTTTTACTAGAGGAGGCTCTTCTATGATAGCCTCTTATGTAATAGCTGCTCTTTTATTTGCAACAACAAACAACTTACCTTCCCTTTCGACTCTAATTTTTATCGCACTTTTTTCTGCCTTTATTTCTTTTATATCAAGTGCTTTTTTAGGTTTTGAAGTATTCTTTATTATTTATTTTACATTAAAAATGCTAAATATTGATTTATACAATGCTGAAATGTCTGTTGTTGGTTTAATTCCTCTATTATGCGGACTTGGAACTATGATTGATGTTATTTTAGGAGCTTTTGGTTCTGCTGTTTCAAATATTTGGATATTACATAAAGAAAAGGGCCTATCGCAACTTGTTCATGTTCCATATAACAATATGCTATAATAGTAAAAAATGTTTTATCATATAAAAAAAATTCTTTGAAGATTTAGAGGACTTATGAAAAAAAAATATCAATTTGCAATTTTAATATCACAATTGATTATCTCATTTTTATTAATTTTTTATATTATTATTTCTTCAGTTTATAATTTTAAATTTTATTATAAAAATAATTTTAATTATCTATTAAATTTATTATCATATTTAGTACAACTTATCAGCTTTTCATATCTTTCAATTAAAATATTCCAAATGAATGATCCAAGAAGGCAAAGTTTTACTATTGTTTTTTCTTTAGCACTGCTTTTTCTATCTCTAAATATTTTATTAATTGTTCCAACCTTTTATAATACTTTTAATTTCTTTAATTTTTCTAAAATAAATATTGGAAAATTAAATCTTTTTACTTTGTTTTGTTCAATTTTATTTTTAATATTTTGTGGATTTAAACAAGATGTTAAAAATATTAAAAACATTAAAACTGAAATATCTTTTATTTTATTTATCTCTCTTTGTCTTTCCTATATTATTCCATTATCTTCACCAACAATAAGTAATCAATTTATTACTTTAGACTTACCTCTATATTCTAAAATATTATATATTTTTCTATCTGTGCTAGCAATATATAGCTTTATTCCTTCATATATCCAAGACAAATCATCTCATAATAAATATAAAACAGTTTCATTTATTTTATTTGTTCTTTCAAATAGCCTTTTAAAAACAAATAACTCTTTAAATATTATAACTTTAATAATAGCAACCTCAATCTTAATGCTTTCTTCTTTATATTTAATTATTAATTTAAAATCATATTCAATATAAAAAGATGGACTCTAAAGGAACTAATACCAATAAAATCCATCTATATTTTTTATAAACTATTATAAACTATTATTATTTATAATTAATTATTGATTTATCATAATCTTCAGGAGCATTTAATCCTAAAAAGTTCATAATTGTTGCAGGAATAGAACTAATACCTAACCCTTCATTCAAATTAATATCATATTCTCCATTATATTTTGAATCAAAAATAATACAAGGAACAGGATTAAGAGAGTGAGAGGTTTTTGCTTTTGGAACACCATTATCTTTTACTTTTAAATCTCCAGATTTTTCATGCTCAAACATATCATCAGCATTACCATGATCTGCTGTAATAATCATAACCCCACCGGCTTTTTCAACTGCTTTCTTAATGCGACCAATTTGTAAATCCATTGCTTCCATTGAACAAATAACAGCTTCATATATTCCTGTATGGCCAACCATATCACCATTAGGGAAATTTAATTTTATTACATCCCATTTATTTTCATTAACTTCTGTAATTACTCTATCAGCAATTTCTGCACATTTCATCCAAGGTCTTTCTTCAAAAGGAACAATATCAGATAATACTTCAACATATTCTTCTAAATCATTATTGAATTTACCAGACTTATTTCCATTAAAGAAATATGTTACATGACCATATTTTTGTGTTTCAGAGATAGAAAATTGTTTTATATTTGAAGCACATAAATATTCAGCCATAGTTCTATCAATAGAAGGTGGAGTTACTAAGTATTGAGAAGGTACATGTAAATCTCCATCATATTCCATCATACCTGCATATTCTACTTTAGGATGACGTTTTCTATCAAATTCACTTAATTCTTCTGCTTCAAAAGCTTTAGTAATTTCTAATGCTCTATCGCCTCTAAAGTTAAATAAAATAACACTATCATTGTCTTCAATAGTTCCTACAGGAACATCATTTTCAGCAATTACAAAAGGAGGTAAATCTTGGTCAATTGCACCAGTTTCTTCACGCAATGTTTCAATAGCTTGATGAGCAGAATTAAACTTTCTACCTTCACCTAAAACATGTGTTTCCCAACCTTTTTTAACCATATTCCAATTAGCATTATATCTATCCATAGTAATAACCATACGACCACCACCTGAGGCTATTCTAGCATCAAAGCTATTATCGGATAGTTCTTTTAAAAACTCTTCAAATGGATCAAAATAATCAAAAGCACTTTTTTCTCCAACATCATGACCATCTAATAAAGCATGAACTCTTACTTTTGAAACTCCATCTTCTTTTGCTTTTTTTATCATAGCTTTTAAAGTATCAATATGAGAGTGTACATTACCATCAGATAATAGACCAATAAAATGTAAGGTTGTATCATTATCTTTTACATTATTAGATAATTTAGTCCATGTTTCACCTTTGAACATTTCTTTTGATGAAATTGAATTAGATACTAATTTAGCACCTTGTGCAAAAACTCTACCACAACCCATTGCATTATGGCCAACTTCACTATTACCCATATCAGCATCAGAAGGTAATCCAACTGCGGTTCCATGAGCTTTTAGTTTTGTCCAGGGGTTATCTTTATATAAAGAATCTAAAACTTCAGTGTGTGCTTGATTAACAGCATCTCCTGTTTTATATTTACCAAAACCTACTCCGTCCATAATTACTAAAACAATAGGTCCATTACGCTTAATTTTACCATTAGATTTTAAGGCTTCTACCATATTAAAAGTCTCCTTATTTTATTTATTGATAATTAATTATTCATTATTATTAACTTAAGATTATAGAATAATTATACTTTAGTAAAGCTTTCTTATATTTGTAGTTAATTATTTTTACATAATATATTTATTATTTTTCATTTAAAGGTTTAGTTGCTCTTTTTAAGTATTCTAATGCCTCTTCATCTACTAAATCTTTTAGTTCTTGATATACCCAAGAATGATAAGAATTAATAAAGTTAAGTTCTTTTTCATCTAATAAATTTATATCAATCAATTTTCTCTCATAAGGACATAATGTCAAAATTTCAAAATTTAAAAATTGTCCAAATTCTGTTTTAATATCATTTTGAACTGAAAGTAAATTTTCAATTCTTATTCCATATCTATTTTCTTTATACAAACCAGGTTCATCACTAATTATCATCCCTTTTTGTAATTGATATTCATTTGTTTTAGGAGAAATATTTTGAGGGCCTTCATGAACATTTAAACGATGCCCAACGCCATGTCCTGTTCCATGAAAGTACGTTAAGCCATAATTCCATAAAAATTGACGAGCTAAAACATCAAGTTGATAACCTTTTGTTCCTTTAGGGAAGGTTTGTAAAGCTAAAGCAATATGTCCTTTTAAGACTAAAGTATAATCTCTAATTTGCTCTTCATTTGCTTTTTTAAACAATAAAGTTCTAGTAATATCTGTTGTTCCACTAACATAGGTTCCACCACTATCTAAAACTAATAATCCATCACAATCTATTTCTTTTGAACTTTCTTCACTAACACTATAATGGCAAAGTGCTCCATTTTCTTTAAATGCTGAAATAGTATTAAAAGATAAGTTTAAACATTCTTTATTTTTAAATCTTTGTTTTTCTAATTTTTTCGCTAAATCTAGTTCTGTATACTTTCCATTTTCAAAATCAAGACTTGCTAAAAAATTAACCATAGCAACACCATCAAGCAAATGAGCTCTTCTCATTCCTTCTAACTCAGTTTCATTTTTACAAGCTTTTAAACGTGTTGTAACTTCAATTTCATTTATTATTTTTAAATTTAAATCATTTAAAATATCACTAAAAAGAGAATTAACTTTTTCTTCATTTAATAAAATAGTTTTTTCTTTTTCTATCAAAGTTTTTAATTTTTCTACAATATTTTCATATGGATAAATTTCTAAATCTTTTTTTACATTTTCTAAAATCTCTTCATCAAATCTTTTATCATTTGTAAATAAAAAAGCTTTTTCTTTAGTTACTAGAAGATATGAAATAAATACAGGATTATAATCAATATCAGAGCCTCTTAAATTAAGAGTCCATGCAATATCATCAAGAGAAGAAATAAAAGCATAATCAGCCTTCTTTTCATTTAAATAAATTCTAACCATATTTAGTTTTTGCGCTCTTGAAAAACCTGTTAAATTTACATCTAATTCTACAACTTTATTATTAGGAATATTAGCTCTATCTTCCCAAATCTCTTCTAATAAATCTTTTGTTTCAACAACTTCTATATTTTCACAAGTTTTTTTAAAGTCTTTCTTATCTTTTATCATTAATGTGTCTTTTGAAAAACCTATTTTACTTGATGCTTCAAATTTTTCTTTAATAAAATCTTTTGGTGTTGGCGTATTCTCTATATCTTTTTTCATAACAACAAATTCTGAATTTGCAGTTTGCTTATCTGCTTGAATAAAATAGCGTGAATCAACCCATAAATAAGCTTCATCTTTAGTAATTAAAACTGTACCTGCACTTCCTGTAAAATCTGAAATAAATTCTCTTGTTTTCCATCTCTCGCATACATATTCACTATTATGAGGATCTGTTCCATTTATATAATAAGCATCTAAGTTTTCTCTTATCATTATTTCTCTATTGTTTTTTAGTTTATTTTCTACGTCCATTTTACGCCTCCATATCCTTTCTTTTTTTAGTTTTTAATATTTTTAATAGTAAAATTCCTGATAATATCATAAGCATGCAAAATATTTGCCCCATACTAATATTAAATACAGATTGAAATAATGCTGGATTACTAGCTTTTTCATTTAATTCTATAATGAAACCCAAATTCAAATCAGGTTCTCTAAAATATTCAATAAAAAATCTTATACTTCCATATCCTATAAGATACCAAGATAAACAATATCCATAATATTTTTTAGATCTATTTTTCCTAATAACAAACCACATAAATAAAAATAAAACAAGCCCTTCAAATAAAGCTTCATACAATTGAGAAGGATGTCTTGGTAAATTAATAAACTCACCTATTGTATATTCGATATTAATTTTATCTGCGATGTTTCTTACCCATTCATAATTAGTTGATACTTTATCTGCAAATGGAAATAATATAGCAAAATTAGAAGTACTAATTCTTCCCCAAAGTTCTCCATTAATAAAATTACCTAGTCTTCCAAACGTATAACCTAGAGGTATTCCAATTGTTAAAACATCAGCAATCTCTAAAAAACTTCTTTTTCTTTTTTTTGCAAATATTAAGCCACCAACAATTGCTCCAACGAGTCCTCCGTGATAACTCATACCAGGTAACCCAACAAAAGAACCATTTCTAAAAGGCCAAAAAATTAACCAAGGATGAGTCCAATAAAAAGAGTTCCCATTATATATCAATACTGAAAAAAGTCTTGCACCAAGTAATAAACCAACAATACAAAACATAAATAAAGATTGGCTATCTTCTACATCTATTTCAATTTCTTTTTTATTAGCTTGAAGTCTAAAAATTCCATAAGTTATTAAAAAAGCTACTACATACATTAATCCATACCATCTTATTGGAAAATTAGGGATTATTTCTGGGGTTATCCAAGAAGGAAAATTTATAAATAATATCATATTTCAAAGTTTACTTGCGTATTTAGGGGTGGTCAACACCTAAAGTTGTATGTATTATGTTTAATATGAACAAGTTTATTAAATTTTTTATTATTTTATGTTTTTCAACAAATTTATTATTTGCTGGTGGAAGTTCTGATAATAACGAAACTCAAGCTGTTGCTGTTTCTCCTAATACACAAATAATTCAAGAAAATATTAACAATATTGCCTATCTATATCAAGTTATAGATGCATTATCAATTAATGAAATTGATAATGATAAAGCATTAGAAGCAATGGCTTCAGGTTTATTAGATTCTTTAGGCGATGATTATTCTTTTTATGTTTCAGAAGAGGCTTCTTCTGATTATGAAGAACAATCAACTGGTCTATATTCTGGAATTGGAACTTATTTAACTAAAAAAAACCCACAAGTAATCGATAAAAAAGAAAATATAAATGAAAAAGATTATTACATCAAAATATCTTCACCTTTTCCTGGAGGTCCTGCCGATAGAGCTGGGTTAAAAGCAAATGACTATATCACTCACATTGATGGAGAAGCTGTTAACAAATTAAGTGCTACTGAATCTTCATTGAAACTAAGAGGAGAGGTTGGAACTTCTGTAGTAGTTACAGTTTTAAGAGGAAATGCTTCTTTTGATATAACACTAATAAGAGCAACAGTAGAAACTCCTAGTACAACTAAAGATATTATTAATAATCACATTGGTTATATTCAAATATATCAATTCACTACAGTTACTACTGAACAATTTACTAAAGATATTAAAAACTTAATAAATAGTGGTGTTGATAGTTTAATTATTGATTTAAGAAATAATAGAGGTGGTATTGTTGATGCTGCATTAAATATTGCCGATTTATTCTTATCTAGCGATACCATTTTAATAACAAAACAAAAAGAAACATTAGAAAATAACATTCAAATAACTAAAGCTAATAAAAGTACTCTTGTTAAAGATACCTTTAAAATAATTCTCCTTGTAAATGGAGGTACCGCTTCTTCCTCTGAAATATTAACAGGTGCATTAAAAGATAATAATAGAGCATTAGTTATTGGATCAAAAACTTTTGGAAAAGGAATTATGCAACAAACTTTCCCTTTTGGAAAAGGTTTTGTTCAATTTACAGTAGCTAAATATTTAACACCAAATAATATTGATATCCATGAAATTGGAATAGACCCAGATATTGAAATAAAAGAAGAAGTTTTTGAAGATGAAGAAATTCCAATTTTTGAAGAAATAATGGAATCCAACAAAGTTATTAAATTTGTTGATAATAATCCAGAATACTCTTATGAAAACTTAGAAAAATTTGCTACTGAAATTAATAATGATAAATTAAATCGAAGCGCTTTAAAAGTCTTAGTAAGAAATGAATATTTATCAAGAATGGACTTTGATGATAGACCTGTTTATGATTTATTCTTAGATGAAGCTTTAAAAGAAGCTGTATATCAATTGGAGAAATAAATAAATGAGACAATATGTTTTACCTAAATACTTTAATGGAGAAACAATATTAAAGTTAAATAAGGAGGACAGCCTCTATTTTATAAAAGTATTAAGATTAAAAATTAATGATAAAATATTAGCAAGAGATCAAGAGGGAAAACCTTATCAAATAATTATTAAAGAAATTTCAAAAAATAATTGTACTTGTAATGTTTATAAATTAAAAGAAGACGAAGAGTTTGAAACTATAGATAAGCTTCCATCAAAAAAAGAAAAATACCCCAAAATTCACCTTTTTCAATGTGTTTGTAAAGGTAAAAAAAATGAAACAATTATAAGAATGGCTACAGAAATGGGTATTTCTTCAATTACTTTATTACAAAGTAAATATTGCATATCAAAAAAAGAAAACTCTAATAATCAGCGTTTTGAAAAAATTGTAAAAGAAGCTATTCAGCAATCTGGTTCTTCAATAATAACAAAGTTTAATAACACCCTATCTTTTGATAATTTTATTACTTCTTTAAATATACCACTATTTTTCTTTCATCAAGAAGACTTAGATAATAAATCCTTAAAAGAAAAATTAACAACTTATAATTCAAGTTCTGAATTAGGAATATTAATAGGGCCTGAAGGTGGTTTAAGTAAAGAAGAATGCAATAAGTTAATTGAAAAGAACTGCATACCAGTCACTTTGAAAACAAATATACTAAGAGCTGAAACTGCATCAATTGTTGCAATTAGCTCTATTCACACTCTTTTAATGGAAAAATAAAAACAATTATAAAAAAGCCATTGTTAATCTTCTTTAGAGATTAAACAATAGCTTTTCTTGTTTAACTATAGACCACAACCACTGCAGCCACCACTACTACAATTTCCATCACAACCATTGTTATTTTTATTTTTCTTAACAAAACTTACAATACCTGCAACTACAATTACTATTGCAACAATTGCAATTATCCAATTTACCATAAAATTCTCCTAAAATCCTAAAATTAGGCCAATTATTCGAATGGTTAAAGCAACAATATATGCTGTTAACATTTGCACACCAACACCACCCATTGTTTTACGCCAGGTTTTTAATTCTCTATGCATAGATCCAACTGCTGCAAGACATGGCATACACAATAAATTAAATAAAATATAAGCCAAACCACCACTTTTTGTTGGAATATCTCTTTTCACTGTTGGTAAAGCATTATTATCTTGACCTTCAATTAAAACATCTTCATATATAGATTTTGCTTCTTCATGAGAATAAACTCCATTTTCAAAACCAAAAGCTTCTAATTGTTTTTTACTAGCACTATTTTTATCAAAATATTCAGCTAAATAATCTTCACTTATATCATCTGAATAAACTTGAGCAAATGTTGTAACTACATTTTCTTTTGCTATCCATCCTGAAATAATACCTACGGTTGGTCTCCAACCATAAAAGCCTAAAGGGGAAAATATTGGACTAATAAAATCACCAACAGAGGCAATAAAAGAATCATCCATTTCACACATTACACTATTATTTTCATTATTAGCCTTATTAACTCCATTAAAAGAATTTACATTAAAATTTGTTAAAAACCAAACAATAATAGTAGAAGCCAAAATAATTGTTGCTGCTTTTTTAATAAAGCCTTTTAATTTTTCATAAGATCTATGAACTACAGAAACAATAGTTGGTATTCTATATTGTGGCAATTCCATCAAAAAGTTTGAAGTTGCACCCTTATACCAGATTTTGTTCAAAATCAAAGAAACAATAATTGCAACAATCATAACAATAAAATAAAGTAGAAAAGTAATATTTGCTGTTTTTAAAGGATCAAATAAAATAGCTACAAACAAAGCTATAATTGGCAATTTTGCACCACAAGGCATAAAAGGAGTAATAATAGTAGTTATATGTCTGTCTTTTTCTTCATCTAAAGCTCTAGTTGCTGTAATAGCAGGAACACTACATCCAAATCCCATTAATAAAGGAATAAAAGATTTTCCTGAAAGACCAAATCTTCTAAATATTCTATCAAGAACAAACGCAACTCTAGCCATATATCCGCTATCTTCTAAAATACTTAAAAAGAAATACAAAACTAAAACTAATGGCATAAAACCAAGAATAGCTCCAATACCACCCATTACACCATTAATAACCAAACCTTGGGCCCATGGCGCTGCACTAATAAGCGTTGACGAAACTAAAGATGTTAAAGCATCCCATAATAGCTCAACCCAGCCTGCAAAAACAACACCTAAACCAGGAATACCTAAAAATAATAAATTGTCTCCAATACTTATTTGAAAGACAAAATACATAATAATTGCAAAAATAGGTAATCCTAAAAACCTATTTGTTAAAATATTATCTAATTTACTACTATTTGTAATATAATTATCTTCTTCATCATTTTTTTTATAAGCTTTTTTTACAACACTAGTTATTTTTTCATAACGTGCATTAGCAATACCTTCTTCATCTAAAGTTTTAATTTTTTCAAATAAAGGAATCTTTTTTGGTTTTATATCGTTATCAATTGTTTCTTTTACAGCTTCAAACAATTCTTTTATACCATGATTATTTCTTGCTGAAATTTTAACAACTTTTACACCAAATTCTTTTTCAAGATATTCAGCATCAATAAATTCCCCTTTTTGTTCTAATTCATCACTCATATTAAGAGCTAAAACTGTAGGAACTCCTGTTTCTAAAATTTGCAAAGATAAATATAAATTCCTTTCTAAATTAGGAGACTCAACAATATCTATAACACAATCTGGTTGTTCTTTTACAATATAATCTCTAGCTATTTTTTCTTCAGCACTATAGGGTGAAAGAGAATACGTTCCAGGAAGGTCTAAAATGCTAAATTCATTATGCTTTTTCCAAGAACCTTCTTTTTTATCAACAGTAACACCAGGCCAATTTCCTACATGTTGTTTTGATCCTGTTAAAATATTAAATAACGTAGTTTTTCCACAATTAGGATTTCCCGCTAAAGCCAATGTATATTTATTCATTATTCTTTTATCCTTATTAGTATTTTCTATTCAACAAAATCAATTTTGATAACACTTGCTTCAGTTTTTCGTAAACTTAAATTATAGCCTCTTAACCTAATTTCTAAAGGA
>Ga0102926_1000563_pt1 | contig 21612 bp, 42 predicted proteins | sample SalPonR1_A_D2_MG_FD_78173 | JGI IMG/M metagenome (GOLD analysis project Ga0102926, IMG submission 78173) | Salt pond soil microbial communities from South San Francisco under conditions of wetland restoration - Salt Pond MetaG R1_A_D2_MG | ecosystem: Environmental > Aquatic > Marine > Intertidal...
AAGCGCTTCCATTGCTAGAGAGTACATAGCATCTCTAGAGAAGTTGCTTTCCCACTCGTCAGCATTTTCAGGGAGACTAGCATTGATTTCATTCCAAGTGGCGTCTTTCTGCGAATTTGTAATAGTAACTTGTTTCATGTCATTAACTCCGTTCAATGTTATAAAGGTTTATATAAGCTAACAGAATTGATTATAAGGCAGTTTAGCAGGCTATAGCTAGATTCATCTGCCTTATCCGGTATTAAGGGCAAAGCGCCGACTAGAGCCAATGTGAAGCCTAGTTAGCTTACTCTACCGGAAACCCAGCCCCCGGCGGTCATGTGAAGCTCCCCGCCGGACAATTATTATAGATGCAACTAGCGTGCCAGGGATGGAGCTAGAATTAATTATCAATGATTTCAGGGATTTATGATTGAACAATGTTCAATGAAAATTGTATCATGAGACACCGAAAACCCGATACAAGGGATAACTTATTGAAATCATTGGAAATTAACTTGAGACAGTAACTTGAGACACTTGAGACAATAACTGACAAAAATTGTCAGTCACCGACAAAAATTGGCAATTACTTGAAATCATTGAATATTTTACTGACAAATTTTGTCACTTGCATAACTTACTGAAATCATTACATAATCCCGCACTAGTGCTAAAGGCCCGGACAACTAGGCTCTATGCCGGCTAGTGGCGTAAATAGGTGTTTTTATTGAATTTTTTGCTTGACAAAAGCTCAAAAATATGGTATGGATAAATATATCAATTAGTTATATTGGAAGGCCACAAAAAGGCCAAAATTCAACGATTTCAGAGGTTTGGGTATAAATGCCTGAAATAGTTAAAAATCCCCACGTTAAACGCCACTGCCGCACCATTACTAGACTTTTACTCAGTCTAGTAGAATTCCTGTATCATACCTTGGCACGATTTATGCTAGTCAAAATCCATACCGAAACACCGTTCACTTTCCGAAAAACTTGCCCATTGAATAACACTCTACCAACACTTCAATCCAGTGACATATTCACGAACAACATACAAGTGAATGACACTCTAACAAGGGCGCAAATTATGTTATCATTAGTGAACATGAGCCCCAGGGCAACTTCATTAGATAGATCAAACATGGCTAGACAACTCAAATCCCACAAGACCAATCAAACAAGGCAAGAAAGATAAAACATGGATCAACTAAAATCCAAAAAGTCTACTAAATCTTCCCCTGTCGATGTCGCTTGGGTTTTTTGTCGAGGGGCTTTTCGGACTATGTTGATCGAAACAAAAAACTAGAAAGGGAGCTTATCATGGAACAAAAATTAATCGAAGCACTTAAAACATTAAAGGACTTAGACGAGACATACATAGTTGATCCAGAATACACACTACGCATGGGCCAGGACTTGTTGTTTTCTTATTTCATAGATGATGAAGAAGGGCTAGACATTGTTATCGGAAGTATCAAGAAAGAAAATGGGATCACAACTTAACCCACAAGTGAGTTAACTAAATTGCGTTAATCAATTTAGAGGAAGGGCGAACATGACTGACAAACTTAAATGGGCTAGAGTAAAAGTCAAGGCAAAGAAATTTAAAGCTATGATACCTAAAAATATGGCCATAAGAATTCCTGATGAGATGTTAGATAGTTTAGAAGATGATGAGCTCGAATATTTCTTTAGTTCGTTAAAGGGTTTAGGTCTAACACAACAACCAAATTCTAATAACTGGGAACGAGAATAGTTGAGAGGAGGTTATTATGAATAGTTACATTCCAGACGTTGACTTGATCCTTGCTTATAACGAGACAGTTAATCAGCATTCTCGTTATATTCCACCGTTAGAAAAGAAAAAGCAACGAGTTACTCGGCGGGCTCAAAGACCTTCAAAGTGCGTCACCTACACGCAAGAGCAGATAGAAGAGTACAAACGCACAAGGGGGCTATCATGAACGAGTGGAATCAAATTCAGATTGAACTGGAGGAATTGAAAGCCGAGAAAGAACGCTTTTTCGAGTACCAGCAGAAAATGTACAAATGGCAGGCGAAGTTAGCTACGAAAAGCGCAGAACTAGAAGAACGGCAACGTCAATGGTTTTATGAAAACAAGAAAGTAAAAGAGTGCGCCCCCAAGGAGGAAAAATCCAAAGGACCTAGAAGGAAAAAAGTTAGAACTGTCCAGGAGGATTCTAGGTTTAAAGGAATGAGTAAAGAAGAGCAAGATAGGATTTTAGAAATTCTTGGCTAGGGGGCGCTAGCCCTTAAACGCTATACGCGAAAAAGGAGGAAGAACTATGAAAACAAACCATCACTTAGAACAATTAAAGAAAAGATTGTCAAGGCGTAATCATATCATTCGAGATGATAGCGTAAGTCTAGAAGAATGGAAAACGTTAGGAAAACCATTTATTTGGCACTTACATCAAGCCGCAGACACTGCTGTACTATATGTAGATAGTAGTTATGGTTATGTTGCTTTATTTGTTGATGATGAGTTAGCCGACATATCAACTGGTAGAGAAGTAGTAGGAAAAGGTTGGGCTGGCATTAGTGACGGTGGGCTTGATGATATTAGTTTATACCAACGGGTTTAGCTATATGGCAAAACTATTTCAGTGCAAGAATATTCGTTGTGCTTATGTAGAAAGAGTAAGGCCTGAAATTAGTCCTGATCATGTAAGATATTGCCCAATATGCAAGACTAGGACTATGCACTACGTGAGTGGTGATGGGGCGCTAAAACACTTAAAGGATGCTAATGAAAAGGAGAGATTAAGATGAAAAGCATTACCGTAACTCCAGCATATGGGCGGGACTATAAGAGTGCCCATGAGGCGCTAGACGACTGGGAAGCAGGAAAGGATTTCTTTCTAGAGGCTATCGACGGGCGGCCTTATGGTACTTATTGTTCACGGCGGGATTTTCGGCAAGGTGATGAAATTAATATTAGATATGATCGAAAACGACAGAAAACTGTCTTTATTATGTGAGGAGGAATAATTATGGACACTAGAACAGGTGAGATAATGACTGAGGAAGAGGCGATGCGGCGAATATGGGCAGACCCAAGAGAAGCCAAGTTTTTAAAGCCGGTCCAACCATACGTTAGATCTCGTCCGAAAACCGGAAGAAACGAGCCATGCCCTTGTGGTAGTGGGTTAAAGTTTAAAAAGTGTTGCTTAGGAAAGGAGAACTATAATGAAAAATAGAACAGTCGCAGTATTTGATTTTAAAGGTGAAAATCCAAAAGACATACAGAAAATAATGATAGGTAAAGGAAAATTCCATCAGTGGGGGCTAGATTTTTTGGAAGGTTATGAATCAGGCTTTACTAATTACACAGTCGCCATTGTTGAAATGGATGACGGCACTGTTAAAAGCGTAATGCCTGAGATGATTCAATTTTTAGATGACTAAAAAGGTAGGATTATGATGAAAAAACTCGATATGCAGCACAAACACATAATGAAACTTATTGACCGTGATAAAGAACACGACGGGTGGACATCGGTCAGCGACCAATTATACCCCCATCTGGCAAAAAACATGCCCGGTGAATTGGTGGAGTTTTCTGGAAGTGCCGGTTGTTACAAGGCGAGACTTACCGAAAAAGGCAATAATGTTTTAGAGGCAATGGTGTGGCTTTAAGCCATTGATGACTAAAAAAGGAGGCCTTATGAAAGAAGATTTCGAGTGGTGGATCAGCCGCCATCGAGGAATGTGGCATCATTTGTCACTACATCCTGATATGAATAAGTACAAAATAATTGAGAAACTTTTCAATCCCATCAAAGATGGATGGCCTATACATAATTGTTATATGTGCGAATTTTCTCGTACTTTAAATGATGTAGACTGCGATCAATGTCCTCTTGAGTGGGATGGAACAAGTTGTCTTTATGGTACAATATTTAACGAATATCGTAAGCATAATAACAAGGCATATAACGCAGACAAGATAGCTAACCTCCCGCTCAAGTACGAGTGGATTCAAGCTATCTATGGTAAGGAACAAAAGCTACCTAGAAGACTTACATCATGGCTGGGAAAATCGGAATTTGTTTATACTGGTACTATAGATAGTTCAAAGATAGCGCCGAATGCTGTGGATTTTGGACTTGCTGCTGCAGTAGACAGCGCATTGCTAGAATCATTAATGAAAACTAGAAATAACACTATAATAGAATCTAAAGACGACCTCAAACAAAGAAAGGAGAAGGAAATGATAAGAAAGGATTTGCGAAGAATGGAAATGCCAAAAGAAGAAATGACTACAAGTGATTACTTAAAAGCTCATAAAGCGTCAGGATTCGAAATCGGCGATAAGGTGAAAGTCCTTAGATCAGCTAAAAATGGTGAACAAGGTTGGAATAACATATGGAATCCTAGAATGGACGACTATGTAGGTCATACATTTACTGTAACAGCAGACTACGACTCAGTTGGCTTCGGACTAACAGAAGGCCCATTCACCTTTCCTTGGTTCGTACTTGAATTAATCGAGAAAAAGCAAGAAAATCCAATCAAGATCGACTTCGATACTGGATGTCTTGATCGAGAAGTCGTCGAACAAGCGGCTAATTCTATAGCTAACAAAAAATCACTGCCAGAAGAAGTGTTCGATTCAAGTTATTTTGAATTATTCATATCAGTTAGAGATTTTTGCAAAGATATAACAGACGATTTCGCAGAAACTGACATAATCGAGCGGCTTCCAAACATCTTTAAAGTCATGGAACAAATAATCAAATACCGAAGTGGGTGGGAGGACTAAAATGGGCCGATGTCACTATTGCCGCCAAGAAGCAAGGATTACGGTTATAAACTCAGCTAGCGAGACCTTCGACATTTGTAAAAAGTGCCTCGAAGAGTCGAGAATTGATGATAAACTACGAGGGCGCCAAAATCCATCTTTAACTATTCGATGCGTCTGGAGGAGATAATGCCAATAGTTATCACGTTATTGATTATAGTTATAGGTCTAGCAACAATGCCGCCGATAGAGAATGTAGTAATAGCTATCGCCATATTCTGGACAGGCGTTATCGCTGGAAGATACAAGAATAAAGCGTAAACTAAATTGCGCAAAACAATTTGCTAGGAGGAAAAATCATGGATAAAATTAAAGTTGGAGATAAAGTTAAAATCAAAAAAGGGAGCAAAATATTATTTATAAATAGTAACAGGTTAGATATAGCTTTTGGAATATGTGATTTCGAGCATTATGTTAAGGCTAGAGATAGAACTGTAGTAAATGAATTTACATACGAACTTAGTAGAGAAAAAGATGAAAAGCCATATGTTTCCGTATTCGCAGATTCGCTCGTTAAAGAGAAATCTCGTGTTGACATACTAATAGAATTCATGTATCTCAAAAATGAAAAATTAAAGTACCTCACAGGTATACATAATTACTTCAATAAGAGTGATGAAGAAGCTATCAAAGACCTAGGCGAGATTGAATGCGAAGATATAGTCGAAAGCATTAAAGATAGTATTGAATCTGGAGCATATACAGATAGCGATATTTGCCCCTTTTGTATTGTTTATAACTGTAATGACTGTCCTTATGGTAAAGAGCATGGAATATGTTCTGATGAATTTTCCGGCTTTTATCAAATAAATTATGTTATAAATAAAGCTATAAAGGAAATTTCTTGCTATAGAAGTTTTAAATTCTTCATAGAAAACGATAAAGATAAATTCTTGTCAATTTTGAAAGGAGAATAGTTATGTTAGCATATGACGATTATACCGCACGTGAAGTAGAAATCTCAGAATCTTCCTTCATTGCGGCATTAGAAGTTATGTTATCTCTACGAAGCCCTTGTTCATCTTGCCCAGCTATGATGCTTAAAGTATGTTGTAGCGATGAAACAGATGAGATAAATGTATTCTGTAAAAAGTTAGTTGGATTAGAACCAACTGACCTGTGTCCATGTTATCAATTAGGAAAAGAAGAAGCTATAAGGCGTGCAACTGAGGTAGTTAATAATTATCGTGAAGGAAAGGAAATCTAAAAATGGCTAAAGATTATAGTTATCTCGAAGGAATGAAGTTTACATATCACAATGGCGCTCATGAGATTCCTGCTAGAGTACTTTACGCTGATTATCATATAGGTATTACTTGTGTCGAAGACGGAGATAATGATAATTACTTGATATGTCTTCGTGGGCCTTATGGGCCTGATCCTCATCTTTTTAGCCCTAAAGGTTATGCTGCAATTTGGGCATGTATAGTTAATCAGATCAAATGTGGTTATTTTATGACGAAGAAAATAGAAAAAGTAGTCATTAAGAATTCAACTCATAAATTTACTAGGTTTAGTTCAGAACACATTGACTCAAGTAATTGCGCCTTCGGACAATAAGGAGGAAGTAATGAATAAAAAATCATGGATCGAGAAAATGAAAAAGCAAGGCTGGCATCTGGCAACTCATTCGACAATTCTTGATAGAAAACATTGCGCTCATAGACATATCGGAAAACTCCACTTCCAGAAGCCGCTCAAAAGGAGATGATTATGGAATTAGTCATAATTATCGTTATCATACTATACATTATCTTAACAAGTTAAAAGGAGGTTATCATGATTGCAAATTGTAATAACTGCGCGACGAAAACTCGATGTAAAGGATTGACTGAGGTAGTTAGATCGGGCCATTGTAATCTTTATGTACCCCCGGAAGGCTTGCAGGTGTCGCTCCTTTCTCATTTGTTGCATAAAGAACAAGTCGATGAAGTAGCTACGTTGCTTCATAAAGCCGGAATGACTTTCGAGGAAAAAGAGGGCTATCCATTTTTTAGATTAGTTAGTAAAAAGGGGTGAGTATGATAACGAGAGATGAGTATGCAATCCTGGTTAAAAAGCTAGAAAGTGTTGGTTATGAGAAAATATACACCGCATTAACTGACACTCCAGAACATTCAGGTTCGTTATGGAAACACAAGGTCAGCGGCAAAGAGTTCTTTTGGAATTATAGATACTCTAAGAAGGATATTGAAAAGTTAATCGAAAAGGAGGAAGAATGAAAATCGCAACATACGGAGATTGGGATATTTACTATGACCCACCTCCAATACCTGATAGGAGCTATGACTACTCATTTATGCATAAAAACTTAGATGGGCCAGGAGATAATAGGTATGGATATGGAGAAAGTATACATGATTGTATACAAACTATAAAATACACATTCGAAGATGAAGGAAAGTTAACTATTATAAAAGGAGGGGAAAATGACTGACGAAATCACTAAATCAATAAAAAAGGTGGCTAACGAAGTATTCGACGGAAGAAAAAAGGAAATCATCGACGGACTACGCAAAGTATTCGATGATGGACTAGAAAATGACCGCAGTTACAAGGGATGGAATGAGTTAGAAGATCATCTTCTTCTCGAAGAATTCAGAAATGCGGTAAATACTATCGCAAAACGCCACGGAAGAAGTTTTGGGGCGGTGCTTTCTAGAATTAGGAAAAATGAACTTACTGATGGGAGGAAATATGTTGGAAAGCATAGTAACTGGAAAGATGAAATTCCTTGGGATAAAATAAGTGGAGATATTAGATGGGTTGCTATGGATTTCGATGGTAATTGGTATGGATATATGGAAAAGCCTATGCAGTTATCTATTACATGGATGGGTATGGGAGAAAGACCACTAAGACATCTAAAAATGCCACAAGGCCCAGAAGACTGGAAAGAAGCAATAGCTAAAAGACCTTAAAGGAGGTGTTAATATGCCAACAGTTAATATGAACATTAGTGAAAACTACGTCCTCGAATGGAAAGAATGGGAAGTGGCGAGAGAAGTTATCTGCAACGCTATGGACACGGGATATTATAAGGTCGAAAAGTTAGCCGGAGATCATCTACGTGTCTACACAAGTGCCTCCCCGTCTTTCGCAGAACTAATGACTATCGGTGCGTCTACAAAGATGCATGATGAATCCAAAATAGGTCAATTCGGGGAAGGTTTCAAACTAGCCGCCTTAGTCGCGACTAGAATGGAAGGCTCTTTAGTCGCAAAGACGCCTAAAGGGACTATAACTTTTTCCCTACGCCATGTTGAAGGACTTCTAGAGCGCGTTCTCCACGCCAACATAGACGCACGGCGCAAAGGTAAGAAAGGATGTGTTATAGATATAAAGCTCCATAACATCTCCAATGTTATCGATGGAAGATTTTGCGATACAGCTAAAACTATGCTTCCAAAGTATAACAAAAACGCGTTAAGAATATATAATAAAGGCGTTTTTGTAGAAGAAAGGGATGAAGAATCACTATTCGACTGGAATCTACATATCGGAAGCATGAATCGAGATAGGTCTATCATAAACTCCTGGGACGTGCGCTGGAATGTAGGTAATTTTCTCTCTGACCATCCTCCTGATAGGGAATCTATAGAGAAAATGTACGAAAACTCTAAATTGTTTGAAACAAAATGCTTTTTAACCCCATTTCACATTAATGATAAGTCGAGGGAGGTGTATAAAGAAGTATTCCATAATAAATATAGCGATAAAGCAGTAATCGCAAGCCGCAATCAAGCTATAAATCAAACAGCATATGCTAAAGGATACTATCCGATAGGTATTAGCTTTGACTTTGAAAAGATAAGATTGCAAAAAGCCGACGAGGTTGTCGAAACTAAAGACTCATTCGTCGAAACGTTTCCTGAGCAGAAATTCTACGACGAAGGCGCTGAAATTCAAGACATTTTGGATATAACAGCTAAAATTCGCTTCTTCAAAAACTTCGATGGCGCTCCCGAAGGCCAAGCAGGAAAGGGTGAAATATGGATAAATGATAATTTAACTTTACCGGGGAAAAAGTTAGAGAGAATTGCTACAATAGCTCATGAGTTAGCACATATAGCTAGCGACGCAGGAGATTGTACGCTAGAATTCGAAACACAACAGTCAGATATGCTGGCAAAACTTATCGAAAGGAGATTATAATGGAGACTTTTTACACTTACCTTCGTGATGAAAAGAAAAGACCTATCGTGACAAGGTGCATTATCATTGATGATGGGAATACTTACTTTGGACAGGCCATGTGTAGTGATAAAGATGCGCCAGTCAAGAAAGTAGGGCGCGCAAAGGCTTACGGGCGTGCTATTCAAGCTAAACATTCCGATAACTTTGTATCTATGGCTAGCAAAAATAATAAAGCGTTCGTTAAGTCGGCTAAGGATTTGTACTTGTTTAAAGTCGTCCTTACTGGCGTGGAACTTAAATGGCTTAAATTAAAAGGAGTGATCTAAAATGGACCTAATAAAACAAAGAATCGCCAATTTAACTAAACTAATCGAAACTGGAGAAGAAATAAAGAGAGACGCACTTTGGAGGCAATATTTCGAAACTTACCATTACTTCCACGGAAGAGTAAGTGCGCTAAATGAGGAGTTAAGTTTTCTACAACGTTACATGGAGGAACAAAAATGAGAAATTTTTATATCTACACCGAGATAGATGATAGAGAAACACCTTTAAAGGGCGGCCCACGGAGAAAGGATGGCGGATTTTACCAAGAAATTCGCATAAATAACAATGGAGAAAGCGAAGTAGTAATGACAATCCAAGGAAGAGTCGATAAAAAAGGGCGCCTTATATTGACCGCTGAAGAACTCGGCGGCGAAACTTTACTCGAAGTAGTAAGAAAGCGAGGTTAACATGGAAATTATACAAGCGTTAAAGAATGATCTAAAAAGATTGAATTCTGAAGATGATTTTGATTTAATCATATCTACAACTAACGAAGCGTACTCAACATTTCAAGATTATATGTGCGATTTTAGTAAAGAAGAGCTACAAATGATCCGACCTTTAGTTTCAGGTTCGCTAATGCATAGCGCAGGAGTGTCAGATGAAGCAACAGATGAATTAATGAATACTATTCTTAGATTGGGCTTTACTAGCGATAGATTTGATCTATTTTTAAAACAATATAGCTCATTTCTAGCAAACCTAAACTATATCATTGCGCGTGAGGATGTCGAAGATTATAAATTCCCTATTGTAATGCTACTAGCTAATAACTTAATGGAGACAAGCGATGATAACGATAAAAAAGTTAACTAATTACCGAGGAGGTGAGATTTCTGATTCATTCTTTCTACATGCGGCGTTAGAAAAGTCGTTGACAATACCTAGCGTTTTCGGAGCGGCTAGCATGCAAATCCCACGACAACTTATTCCTTGCGGCATAGAAATAACAATGAAAGGAGGCGTTGGAATACATATTAGCGGTCGAAGCGGTCTTGCGGCTAAACATGGAATCTTTCTCTTAAATTCGCCAGTAATTACTACACAAAACTATGGCGAACTGAAAGTTGTCTTAGGCAATTTAGGCGGAAGTGAATTTACTATACATCCTGGGGATATTGTAGCCGAGGCGAAAATAATTCGCCTTGCAAACGTAGAATTAGAAGTTGAGGAGGCTTAAAAATGACTGAAATTTGCACATTCACAGAACCAGTACATAATATTGAACTTAAACTTCACATGAAAACACCTACAGAATTAACAATGTCTCCATTTCAACGCAAGCAATCTGATAACTTTGTAAAAAAGCTATCTCAAAGTATCTCACTAGGCTTTTTCGTGCCACTTCTTGTCGTGCGTGATGAAGATGGGAACCTTGTCGTCATAGACGGTCAGCATAGAATTCTAGCAATGATCCGCGCTAAAGGTAATTTTCCAATTCCTTGCATCGAGTTGCCGCAAAGGTACATGTATCACGCACTGATCTACAATGTCGAACTCGCTGATAAGATTAAAGATATTTGCACTAAAGCGTTTTATATCTATGAGAACTTCGTAAACGAGACTCCTGAGGTAAAAGAATCGAAAATATCTGACTATTTCAGAGGAATTCCTTACTACATTTCCCTCGGCTATGCTCACGTAGAGCAAGGTCTTTCTTCGCCATCATTAGTCGAAACGTCGATAAAGAAGTTCGATGGTTGGATTGATTTGCCTTTAAAAGACTGTCGCGAAGAGAGAATCCACCGAGGTCACTTGATTGCATTACTCGAAGATACGGTAAACAATGCCGCAAAAGCCGCAGGATTTTCTGACTATTTTTTGAAACAAGCTATAGTTAGTAAAACGAACAAGGCCTTATGGGGCATGAAACGCACAGTCGATGAAACATTTAACAACGCTATGGATATGATGATAGATCATATCGAAGGCACAAGTTGGGAATTTCTTGGGAGGTAATAATGAAACATTTAGCTAAAAAGACAGTCGAGATCGAGGGCGCTGAAATTGTTGTGACTTATATACATCATGACTTCCTTCCAGGCGCCCGTGAAAGACCTTTACCTGGGAGACAACTAGAGCCAGATGAACCTGACTGGTTTGAGATAGTCGAGGCTAAGATTATCAACGGCTCTTTAGATGTAGAAAATCTTGAAGCTTATCTACAAGACGAAAAATACAATGAAATCTTTGGAGGTAGTTATGAATTATAAAAACGAGTTGATTGAAATTATGAACATGAAATGCGAGGCGTTAGCTGAAGTTGTAGATGTAGAGTATTTCGATGATTTCGATACTATCGTTATCAAGAGTTGGTCTGACGAGGTTTGTAAGGAGATATATAATCAGATTGAGCATTGCGTTCAATGCGGCGGCTCAAATGATGATGCTGGAATCTGCCCTTTTTGTGTATGTAGCACTATAGTCCATGGAAGGGAGAACTGCTTACAATGCCCTTATGGATTTAATCATGGTCTTTGCAATTCAAAAGATAGTCATTATGCTACTATAACTAGTAGGTTGTTTGTAAAAGGTTATAATAGTATTAAATCTTTCATGAAACAAAGCGAGACATGGTTAGATTATTGGGGCATCATTTTAGAACCTTCAAAAGATGAGGTTGTGTCATTTCTAGCAGAACGTGCTGGGTTGCAAGATAATGTATTTACAATACCAGCATGGAAAAGATTATACAATAAGTACCCAAAAGTACGCGAAGCTATGATTTCCACCTATAAAACTTTAAAAGACGACCTACCTTACTAAGGAGTATCATATGCTATTCAACTGCGCCAAAGCCGCGACAAAGAGTATAACTTTACAAGCCTTCGATAAGGAAGACTTAATCAGTGAGCTAGTGCTCCAAACCCTAGAAAAGAAAAAGGAGAACGAGACGCCATTTTATATAATCAACTTCATGAAATTACGTGTCCTAGACTGGTTCCGCAAGACTTTAAAAGCGCCACAAATGAGCGAGGAAATAGAACATCCAACTTTTGACAACTACTGGCTAGTCGAAAGGATACCTGATCACTTACATTATATCTTCATAGCATTAATGAAAAACGGAGATGTAAAAAGCGCCGCTAGAGATTGCAACATCCCACTACGATCAATGTATAGAAAAGTTGACGATTTAAAAAGGAGCATATATGCTTAAATCTACTTACACGAACCATGACGAGTGTTTAAGAGCTATACTAGAAATCTGCGGGCTAGAAAGATTTGACCTTGATCCAACTTATTCGAAAGGAAACTTCTATAAATCCATTCCAGAACCTAGAATTTGCGGCGATCTAGACGAAGAATGTGGTGTGTTACCTATGGATTCGCGCTCGACAGGTTTACAAGATAACTCAATAGGTAGTATTATGTTCGACCCACCTTTTCTAGCCACTAAAGGACCTTCTCTTGGCACCACTGAAGGTAATTTAATCGTGGGTAGATTTAAGTGCTATCCTGACGAGAAGATGTTGCATCAATTCTACGTTGACTCCTTACGCGAGTTCTGGAGAATTCTAAAACCTAATGGATTCCTCATTTTCAAGTGCCAGGATAAAGTGTCTAGCGGCAAGCAATATTTCTCGCATATATACATCCACAACTGGGCGTTATTAATTGGCTTTTACCCGAAAGATTTGCTAATATACATCCATCCGACTAGAGTTATATCAGGAAAACATAGTAACCAGCAACATGTGAGGAAATTCCATTCTTACTACTTTATCTTTCAAAAAATGAAGCCAAAAGTGCGCCCTGATGACTTGGTGGAGGTATGAAATGACTTTAGAAGAATTAGCAACTCATTATGGTCTGGATATAGTAATAGAATTTGTTGATACTAGATGGAAATGCTATTTCAAAAACGTGCGTATTCATAACTATGATACAAATATTATCTGGAAAGATTTCTTCGCAGACGGAAGGACGCCAATGTCTTCCATGATTGAATACATAGCTAGTATAAGAGGTAAAGCTCTATTGCGTGCCGATGGGACTTTTATAGTCCGCGTACCTTTAGAGTTGACTATCTAGCAAATTGCATAAAACAATTTAGGTAAGGAGGAGTAATGAGCTATTACGAAATGATTAAGCAAGAAATGATGGACGCAGGTAAATTCGGGGCTTTAAAGCTAGCCCTTGAACGAGAAAAGGAGGTGGAGACATTTATAGATAACCATCTCTTTAACGAAGGCATAAAAGAGTCAAAGCCTATTATAATTTCCATCCTAGACGGGCATTTCTATGCCTTATCAGGATACATCGAAGAGCTAGACAACGTCCTTGAAGATTTAAGAAATTCTGTAAGCGATAAAGAATTCAGGAAGTACATACACATTGCAGATGATCTATTTTTGAAACTCAAGGATAGTTACAAACACAAAACATCAGTTGAAGTTTTCAAATTCGCCCTTTCATTAATCAACGCAAGACTAATGGACGAAGAACAAAGGAGGTTGTCATGAAAACTCTAAGTTATCTCATCATCTTTCTTTCGTTAGCCACATCAGTATTTGCATTTGAAGGCAACAGATGGTTCTATGATACTTGGGATGGGAATACTGTAGCCGCTGTAGTAAAACCTTACAAAATGCGCGCCTTCGGAGTTCATGAAAATGAATTAGGTATAATGGCATTCTTTAACGCTGAATATGAACGAGTTAACGCTCACAAAATGCACATAAAAGTCGATGATAATAAAGAGTTCTCAATCCTCGGCATCGACATGGATGGTACATTCATGGGCTTGTTGGAGGAGGTCGAATTAAGGCAGTTGATGTATGGTGAGCAGGTTCGCGTTATTATATCTCTTGAAGGCAATCGGCAGATGGTAGAAACTTTTTCCTTGGATGGATCTTTAGAAGCTATTCAGAAAATAGGGAGTAAATGATGCACGAAGAAATAAAGTATAACCCACTACAGCAAGAAACGTACAAATACTTAAATGACGATAAAAACCTAGTAGTTCTCGCGCCAACATCTAGCGGAAAAACAATAGTCGCTGAACAATTCCTTTTCTCAACGATAGAAAAAGGACAAAAAGGAGTTTATCTATCACCTTTAAAATCACTCACCGAAGAGAAAAAGCGTGCATGGTCAGATTTACCATATCAGATGCTAGTCATAACGAGCGATTATGGCCAACCTACAACTTTCAAAGAACCGTTAATCCTTATGACTACTGAGGCGCTCGATAGCAAAACAAGAGGCTCGAAAAAGTGGATAAATAAAGTCGGTACTCTAGTAGTCGATGAAGCCCACTTACTCGGAAGCGAAGGCCGCGGGGACGCGCTAGAAATAGGTCTTATGCGATTTGCAAAGCTAAATCCAAGCGCCCGTATAGTCCTTCTTTCAGCTACGATACCTAACGCTAAATATTTCGGAGAGTGGCTAAAGCGTCTCAACAAAAAAGAAACAAAAGTTCTCGAAAGTTCTTGGCGTCCAGTTAAGCTATCGCATAATCTAGTCATAAGCGACAACGAAGAATGGAATTTGAATAAAAAGGTAGTCACTACTGTAGAAAAACTCACGAAGAAATATCCAAATAGTCAAATTCTAACTTTCGTTCATGCTATCGGAAAAGGTCATAACTTATCCAAAGCACTCCAATGCCCTTTTCATTATTCAAAACTCTCACGCGAGAAAAAGCAAAACTTAGAAGACGCCTTTGAACAAAAGAAAATCGCTCGTTTAGTTTCTACGTCAACTCTAGCCTGGGGACGAAATCTCCCGGCTGATATTGTAGTCATAGCTGGCGGAGAGCGCGGACCTAATGAGGTATGGCCTATAGACATACAGCAGATGGCAGGTAGAGCAGGACGTTTTGGTATGTCTACAGAAGGTCATGTCTACTATGTATTCAAAAGATACCATGCTAACGAGTTTTACGAAAAGGTCACTAATATCCCGCCAGTGGATAGTGTGCTAGACCTACGTTTATATTTTCACATAGTCTCATTTATCCACCGCGAAGGTATGCAGGTCGAAGAAATACAAGACTTTCTATCTCGCTCTTTTTACGGCGAAATTGATATAAAGCCGCATATAAAACGACTAATGGAATATGAAATCCTCTCATGGAAAAATGATGAAATAGCTGTGAATAATGTAGGCAAGGCCTCGTCGATGATGTACATAGATCCTTTCGATCTTTATTTCTTGAAATATAACCTCCAAGAAAAACCACTCACACCACGAGAGCTAGCTTTCGCATTTGCTAATATTCCATCATACGCAGTTCCATGTTACATGCCCAAGGACATAGAAGAACGACCTCTAGAAATGCCATACGCAAAGCAAACAATTATTGCCACCTCGTTACTTCAATGGTTATCTAGCGAAGAACTATCTCCAACAGCTCAAGTCACAGTACCACCTATAATCGCTGACATAGAACGCTGGCTCACAGGCCTAGTCATCGCAGGGCTTTCAAAGAGCTACGTCGAAGCGATAAAACACATGCTTGTAAATGGTGTAAGTGAGAACTTGATAGAATTAGTCCAACTCCAAGGCGTGGGCAGAAAGAGGGCGCTAAAACTATACAATGCTGGAATAAAGACTAAAGACGACATTCCAAAGAACAAAAAGCTCGCACAAAGTATAATGACTCGACCTGTCTATAATAGATTCATGGATGAGCTAGAAAGCCCTGGTAAAGTAATCTTGCGCTTTTAAAATGTTATTGATGGGCAATGTTTATAAACCGAAATCCCATCCATTATATAACGCCGTCAAATTTTATATGACATGCGGTTTAAAATCTATTGACATTCACCCACCATCATGGCAAAAAGGTTATATTGTAAACGTTATTAAATATGAAATAACGTTAAATTGAAAACGTCATAAAATGTTGGCATAATGGTCAACGTAACTACAACACCGAACAGGAGGAAAGATGAAACAGAAGACTTTTGAGGTTAAGGTTGAAGGCGGAGACTCTTGGGAATTTAACATTAATGATTATCCCGAGAATTTCGATGAAGCAATCGAGAAGTTTGGGCCTAAAGGCGCTTTCGACATTTTTACGTCAGCTCTGGATGTACGTTATCAGAATGCTGGCCGTGAAAAGTTCCGTAAGGGCAAGACCCGCGAAGAAGTGGAGCAGGAAGTAAACGCCTACCAGCCTGGAGGCGGTCGATCCAGCAAGAAAGCTATGGCGCATGATCTTCTCATGGATAATGCTTCGAAGGTAGCTAGTGATCCTTCGTTGAAGGATGATGTAAAGAAAGCATTTGCTGAAGGTGATTGGGATACTGTCATTAACTTGCTTAGTGACTAAGTTGTTTCAATCAATTTGCTCTTGAGGGAGTGGCGGAATTGACAAGACGGAGTGCCCGTTCAAATCGGATGACTCATGGTGAGAAGCTGTTCTTGTCTTGGTAGACGCAAGGTGCCAAATACTTTTTGTCCCTGAGAATGGAGCGAATTGCGGTTATATCCCGTTAGTAGTAGTCTTCTCGTGCAGGTTCAAATCCTGCCTCCCTCAACCTCCTTAACGAAAGGGGGTGATAATCTCGTCGCTATGTTTTCGGTTGCTCGCCCTCATACCACATGGGGGCGAGTTCACTTCTACAAAAAGGATCAAAAATGCATTTCGAAGACTTGCTGAAAAATAAACCACTTCAAGAACACACCCAAGATGAGATAAAAGAAATCATCTCTCAATTAGAACTCCCCGAAGTCGAAAGATTTGAAAAAGAAATCAGAAAGACTCGTAAGAAAACAACGACAAAAAAGTCTAAAAACGCGCAACAGCGTAAGGACAATGATTTCGAAAAGCTCCTTCAGAAGGGCTTGAAATGATCTTCCGTTCTTCTCAAGTCGAAGAAGCAAAGCGGTGCGTGGCTAGAGCTTATTATAAATATCATCTAGGACTTCGCGCCTCAGGAGGAAAAGAGGACATCCATCTATTCTTTGGTAAAGCAGTCCATTCTGCGATACAGATAACTTACGAAAGCTCGCTCGAAGACGGAATAGATTACCTGCAATCTTTATTGTGGCCAGTATCTAGAGTTAAGTCAAAGCAAGTAGCTATCTCCCTCCTTCGTCAGTTATATTACAAATTCGACTATAAAGTTATCGCATGTGAGAAAGAATTCTCATTCCCTATCGACGACGACAACTGGTACGGACGTTATGACATGATCGCTAAAAAAGATGGCGAAACTGTCGTAGTTGATTTTAAGACATCTAATCCTTACTACCTTTTAACAAAACCGAACGACCAATTCGCCGCATATTACATAGGCATAAATCAAGACGAAGACGTTAAGAAATTCATCATATGTAATCTAGATCCCAACGAACTAAACATAACATTCATCCCTATCCGTTACACAGAAAAAGACGTATCTTCATGGCTCGAAGAATTCAAACTATGGAAAGATTACTACAAGTCATGCATCAATTCAGGTATAATTCCTAGAACTAACTCTTGTTTCGATTACGGAAGAAAATGCGAATATCACGACATATGTGTCTCAAGTGAAGATATAAGACCAAAAGTTATCAAGAATTGTTTTATCGAAGATGAAAAACAAAAAAGAATGGAGTGGTAAAAATGGCAAATCTTACAGACGAGAAGGATACTCACTTCACACTAATGCTCTGGGGTCCGTATAAAACAGGAAAAACCGTCCTTGCATCTCAATTCCCAAATCCGCACTTCGTCACTCTTGATCCGCAAGCATTAATGAGCGTTCGTGGGCTAAAGAATAAGTATGAACTCGATTTCGATTTGAAAACTATAAATATCAACGAGGATAAGACAGAAGACCCGGAATTTCTAGAACTTGTTAAAAGTAAAGCTTTCGTTAAACAACCAGCCTGGATTAAAATGAAAAAGCTAATCGGCGCTTGGATCAGTGAGCTAGATGAAAATTCTACTTTGGTACTTGACAATCTATCTCGTGCAGGAGAAATTCTGCGGAATTACGTCACTCCAGAAGGTAAGGTGAAACTAGGCTGGGACGAATGGAATCTCTTTATCAGCGAAATTGAATCTTTAAAAGAGATTCTATACAAAGGGGGAAGGCGGTGTTTAGTTATTATAATCGCGCATGAAGAAGTTAAGCACGACGATATGACTGAAGAAAAGAAGCGTTATATCTATCTTCCAACAAGAGAACGTCATCGCCTTCCCTCATTAGTTACAGATCACATTTACATGTACAACGAAATCAAAGGGCCTAGGGCTAGTCGAAAGATTACTAGAAAACTTCAATCAATCCCTGATAATGATACAGACACAGGCAGTCGGGCGCTAATTCCTAACATTGATTTTCCTACCTTTACAAAAATGAAGCCTTATTTCGAGGCCGCCTTAGGTAGAACTCTTCCAGAAGCTACTTGGACGCCTCCAGTAGATGAATAACAACAACCCAAAAGAAAGGAGTGGTAATATGCCTACATTAACATCAGATAAATGTGAGCCAAAAAGAGAGTTAGATATTCATTCAAAAATGAGCCACCTTGATAATATTATAGATGAAGCGTCTAGTGCATTAAATGACCTTACTATAAGATTGGATAATGGCGGAGTTTTAAGGTTCGTAGAATCAGTACCAGAACCTACAAATGAAAAAGTAAGTGACGAAGCGTTAACTCCTATCTCGCAAACATTAGCTAGTTACGCTAGCCGAATAAAAATAATTAAACAATACGCAGAAGAAACTTTAAAACGACTGGAAGTCTAGTACAGTCAAAACCCAAAACAAAAGGAGAAAGAAGTATGCCGAAGATTTCATTAGAGTATGATCTCAGCGACGTTAAAAGCGGATTTGATCCACTTCCTACGGATCAATACCCGGCAAAAGTTACAGAAGTACAGTTGACTAAAACAAAAAATACTGACAAAGCTATGCTCGTATTCGTCTGGACTGTTACCGAAGGCGAATATACCGGGCGCAATCTTTACGACAACGTTGTTCTCGATGTGGCATGGAAAGTAAAACAGTACGCAGAACTTGCTGGTGTTGAAGAAGGCAGTGAGCTTGATACGCGGGACTTCGAAGGTCTTGAAGCAGTACTCGATATTGAATATCTCGCTCAAGGCGAAAAAGGAGCGCCTCCTGGAAGGGATGGCAACCGAATCAAGAGCATGCTTGCAGTTGACTAAGCAACTAAAACTAGCCCCCTACATCACGTAGGGGGCATTATTATTTGGAGACTACGATGTTCAGTTGTGAGATAAAGATAAACAGTCAACTTATCATCCACATAAAAGGACAAAATGAAGGATTAATCCAAGAAAAAGAAAACGAATGCTTGTATAAATATACATGCTATTCTACAGAGACAACTGAAGTATCTAAAGGTGTTATAACTCATAAGAGAAAAGATGGCTTAGGCAACTTGATAAAAAAGATATTAGAGGATACAACATATGGCAACTCCGATTGAGAAATTTTACGTTGGCAGTGATTTTAGAGTTGAAGAATCAGATGTAACTGAATTGGGTGTGTCAATAAGGAGTGTTGGTCTTCTTCAAAGTATACTAGTCCGCGAAACTGATGATGGGTATGAGGTCTTAGCAGGGCGCAGAAGACTAAGGGCTATGCGAGATTTCTTGAATTGGATGGAACTAGAAGAAGGTAAGCATTTCATAGTTAATCCAACAGTCGATGCGTTGGTCGCACAGCTTGAAGAAAATGACCATAGAGAGAACTTCACTCCGCAAGAAAAGGCTGCATTAATCCATTCAATACATAGCGAAGGAATAGAACGCTATGGATTAGCAGTAAAAGGCTCAGTAACAGATGGATGGTCTATAGATAAAACAGCAGTCAAAATAGGCCGCGATAAAAGTTACGTATCAAGGATGTTACTTATTTACGATAACTTGCATCTAGTCCGCGATTGTTATGGCTTCAATGATTGCTTAAATAAAATTAAGCGGGAAAAGGAAAACTACGCACTTAACGAAATCAGACACACTAAAGCTAAGAAAGCTAAATACACAGGCAACATAGCTGAATATTTCAACAACATCACAGTTGCGTCCGCTGAAGATTTTTTACCAACTTTACAAGATGATTTAGTCGATTTTATCTTCACTGACCCGCCATTCGCTATTGATTACGCAAATAAATATTTGGATACAGATTATTATGATATTCCATATGAGGACGATCCAGAGTCCATTTTAAACGTTATAAAAACCATAATCCCGCATTTATACCGTGTTTTAAAATTAAACAAATATATGGTAATGTGGTGCGATTTTAATTTGTTCACTAAACTCCGTGGCTTTATGGAAGACGCTGGATTTAGAACTTCCGCAATTCCTGTAGAGTGGATAAAAATAGGCACGGCAGGGAAAACGAAGCAACCACATTTAAAGTTAGGAAGTGCCACTCAATACGCAATACTCGCATGGAAGGGTGATCCTGAGTTAACTATTAAAGGGCGAGCTAATTACTTTCCTTATGAAATTGTAAGGAAAAATCGCATCCATCAAGCCCAAATGCCGGAAGCGTTAGTCGAAGATTTCATGAATACCTTTTCCCACGAAGGCGATTTAGTTTTAGACTGTTTCGCTGGCTCCTTAGTATCCCTTCGAGCCGCATTCAAAACAAAACGTAAATGGATTGGATGTGAGAAACAATTCGGCAACGTAGAAGACGGAAAGACCTATACTAAAGAGTGGATCGGTGACTAAATTGCTTTAATCAACTTAGGATATTATATGAAAAAAATCTGTCATGAACCGAAGAACTTCAACGGTATAATGATCGTAGGAGAAGCTCCAGGTCGTCAAGAGAATTACATAGGCAAACCTTTCGTTGGCCCAGAGGGACAATATCTACGAAGCAAATGTAAACTTGCGGGCTTCGATCTTAATGATTGTTATATAACTAACACCGTTCATAAAAAGCCTTATAATAATATCTACGAAACGCTAGACACAACAACCATTCAACTAGGCAAGAGCGAATTAAAGCGCGATATAGAAAAATGGAAGCCTAATGTAATCGTTGCTCTAGGCAGTCATAGTCTAGAAATGATCTGCGATAAGACTGGTATTCATAAATACCGAGGCGCGGTAATGCATTCTACTTTAGTGCCTGGGTATAAAGTATTACCAAGTATCCATCCTGGGAATATCTTCAAAGGTAACTCGAAATACGATGTTGTCCTCCGTAGCGATCTCGACAAAGCATTCAACGAGCGTAAGTCATCTGAGATATACTATCCAGAAAGAAACATTGAAGTTATCCATACTGTCGGTGAAGGAAAGGCTCTATTACGATCTCTAACAAATGTAAAAACTCCGCACGCAGTTGACATCGAAACCGCCGGAGGTAGACTAGTCGCTTATGGCATAGCTACGTCTAG
>Ga0102926_1000565_pt1 | contig 21585 bp, 17 predicted proteins | sample SalPonR1_A_D2_MG_FD_78173 | JGI IMG/M metagenome (GOLD analysis project Ga0102926, IMG submission 78173) | Salt pond soil microbial communities from South San Francisco under conditions of wetland restoration - Salt Pond MetaG R1_A_D2_MG | ecosystem: Environmental > Aquatic > Marine > Intertidal...
TAAGTTCCAATATATCAATATAATCTGAAGCAAAAGCATCACCAAATACATTTTCACTAGTTGCATCTTCATCAGATACTACCTCAAAAGATGTAGCAAGATCATTTTGTTCAGGAAGCTGATACTCTTCTAATAAAACAACCTTTTTATCTCTAGAAAAATCTTCTTTAATAATAAAATATAATCCATACCATTTATTATTTTCATTTGTCATATCAAATAAATAAGTTCCGGGAACTACATCAGATAAGATAAATCGCCCATCAACATCGGTAAATAAATAAAGTTCTTCATTTGTTTGAAGAGACTCAACTCCGTTTTCATCTACAATAACATTGTAAATAGGAGAAGAATACTGCTCAAAAGGAGTTTTATCAGTTTTAAGTAACACCCCACTTACTGTATATGTAACAGGAGAGGATATTTTTTGAGAGAAACCACTACTAGTTGTTGGATTAACCTCATAAGAGAATGAAGCTCCTGAACTATATAGACTCTCTGTTGTACCATACATAATTAAATTATTTCTTGCATTAGCAGCTAATTTGGTATAAACAACATTACCAAATAATGGTGATAATTCTTCTAAGTTAGAGCTATTAGTCTTACCAATAGATATAGGATTATTTGCAAACTCACCCTGAGGTTTAATAATTATAAAATTAGAAGCTGCAGCTTGACTAATAGCAAACAAGCCATCAGCATAATATAAAGCACTAGATATAGAAGCTGATGTATTATGAGCCTTCAACTCATTAGAAATATTATGTTTTAATAACAATGAATAATATGTATCAACATGCTGCCAATATAAATTATATACAGGAGAGGCTGATTCAAAATATTGTAATCCACCAATATTAAATTGTAATGAATCTTGATTTGATGGTTTATAAGATACAGATAAACTACTTGAGCCTTCTGATGAAATAGATTTAGAAGTAGTTAAATCATTAAAAATAGTTAATCCAACTCCTAATTGAAGTGAAAAATCCAAATTATTTGATAAAGCTTCCTTATTAACATTTAGAGAACTTGTCAAATTAACTCCAGCTACTGGTGTATAATTTGAGGAGAATGATGCTGATAAGCCTAAACCTTTTTCATTTATTATTGCATTAATTGAAGTAGTTAAAGGAGGTCCAAATGTATTTTCATAACTATGACCTAGTGACAATTCAATTTCACTAGCTGAGTGTAAAGAGTTATCACTATAATCCCAAACAGGTAAATCCAAATTTAATGTAGCACTAATATCGCCTATAAAAGTATCTATAGTATGAGAAATAGAAGCTGAAATAGTTGGAGAATAATCTAATTTAAAATCTAGTGATAAATTTCCACTAAATGGTCCGCTCATTGTAGCTAAAACACCACTAAATGTAGTTTTAAACTCATCACTACTTAAAGCAAAAGAGCTATTGAGAGTAAAATAATGTGATAAACCAACATTTAAATACAACCTAGCATTTAAATCTAATAAATCATAATCATACCATTTCAAATCAAAATAAGGTAATCTAAATAAAGAAGTTGAATCATCAGATCTTTCAGATTTACTAAAAGCAGCACTAAATCCATATAAATAATCACCTGAAGCTAATAACCTAGAATCATAAGGTATATCAAAATCATCTAATATAATTGGGAAAGACTTATCATTTGGAACGATTTTTATTTTTACATGATTAGCTCCTTGATCTAGAGGGAAATCCTGTAATATATACTCACCTTTTCTAAGATTTTTTACAATTTCTTCGTCTTCATTCATATAAATATACATAATAGAATCTGCTTCTAATAAGTATCTTTTTGTAAATTGATGTTTTAGTTCTTCACCCACTCCATAAGAATAATTTTTTTCCAAAGTAAAACCAACTGGAATACCATCATTGGCAAGATAAGAGCCTACATTACCAAAATTTAATTTTAGATTTTTATCTCTAAAATAATAAGTTCCTTCCCATGTACTAAAATCATATTGAAAAATGCTTGTTGTAGTATCAACATCATATGTAAAACTATTAGAAAAATTAAAAGAAACCTTTCCAATATTAAGTTGATTATTCATATATATTGAATTATTAGAATAAGGATTTAATATTAAATCACCATAAGTAAATGAACTTGAAAGATTAATTGTACTTACAGCTGATAACTTACTAGGAGTTAGTACAAGAGCATCAGATATACCATATTTTTCATTTCGTTGAATTAAAGAATTTTTTTCAATTTTTGAAACAGGCAAATATTGAAGAGGCATATCATTTACATCAAATTCTAAATAAACTTCAAAAGCAACAACATCAATTTCTGCCCCAACTCCTAATTCTTGTAATTCCTCAATAGTATAATAATCAATTCCATTATTAAATAGTCTTTGAATACCATAATCACTTAGCAATCCGCTTACATTTTCATATAAACTATTTGAACCAATTGAATAAGTAGATCCTTCAAATTTAGTTTCAACATCACCAACTCGATCACCATTAACAAATAAAGTTAAATAATATATACCATCATCAAATAAAGCTTGATCACTTTCACCAGCTATATAGAAATCACTAAAGAAATCATCATCTGTTTGATTTTCTTCAGTTTCACTAGGATTAAATAAATCATACTCTTCTTGTGTTTGAATAAAGGGTGGAAATAATATTGGCTCAAAAGGAGTGCCTAAATCATTGGCAAATCCACCATCAAAGAAATTATCATCGAATTCTTCATCACCAAAGAAATCATCATCAAACTCTTCATCAGCAAATAAATCTTCATCAAATTCTTCATCAAATTCTTCATCGGCAAATAAATCTTCATCACTAAAATCATCTTCAATTAAATCGCCATTTTCAATAGATTTTTCTTCAACAGTGAGATCTTTGAATTCTTCTTCTTTAGTGATAGAACTCTGTTCATCACTTTTTTGTGAAATTAAATTTGCTTTTTGAATGTTTTGTTGAATTTTATTAAAATCAACATTTAGAGAAATATCATCAAAGACATTAATATCAATATTTTGATTAAAATAATTAGACTCAAATACATTAACCTGATTTTCAGCTAAATAAATATCTTCAATATCATTTTGTTGATAAATTTCAGGCAATATTTTTTCATCTAATAATCCTAAATCATAATAATACCTTTCTTGATTTACATCAATTTTACCATTATTTGATATTTTTTTTTGTCTAATTAAAGTAGAAACTTCTTCATTTGTTTCTATAGCCTTATAATCATTAAAACAAGATCTTGTTAAAAGAATGATTACTAAAAAAATAAAAACTAACAAAAAAGTTAATCTTGAAACTTTAGAAGCTCCTACTTTTTTGATATTCTTCAATATCTACTCCAAGTTTATTTGTAATCAAACTTACTCTTATATCTCACTCCTGATTCTCTAGACAAATTACTAGGCCAAGGTATATGTAGAGTAACTGTTTTTCTTGCTAGAACATTTGTTCCAGTTAATCCTGACAATTGTTTTTCTCCTTCTAATCTAACAGTATTACCTTTACTATCTTGAACAATTAAAGATGCATTTGTTAATAATTGATGAACTGTTCCTAAGTTGGATAGAGTAACAGCCATTGTTTCTACTTTTTCTTTTGTTACCTCTCCGTCTTCATCACTCGATTCTACTATTTTATAAGATGGAGCTACTTGTCGTATTGAAACATTTTCAACAACTTGTGAAGGTTCAACATAAGCACTAGTAGTATAGACATATAAAAAATTAAACATACTATTATCTTCTTCATTTTTACCTTTAGAATATGGAACTTGTTCAGCTTTTATTCTAAAACTTAATTCAGAAGTAGTTGTTTGAGGGCCTCTATATTGAACTCTTATAATTTGAGAGCTTTGTGGTTTAACAATGGTTTTATTAGGAACAATAGAAAAATATTGAGTCGCAGGAGAATTTATTTCCTTACCTAAAGCATCCTGAGATCTTGTTAATGCAGAAATCTCAACAGCAATTGAATCATTACTATCGTTTACAATTGTATAAGTTTTTGTATTACCAGCTCCTGTTGGAGTGAAAGATTGCTCAAGTGGTGAAAATTGAAAAGCAAACATTTCTACCGAAACAAAAGTAATAAGTAATACCAATAATGATAATATTTTCTTTAATTTTTCCTTCATGACTACCGTCCCTTTTTATATCTCTTTAATTATATTACGAAAGAATATCATTTTATACAAGAAAAAAAAACTAATATGGCATATATTTCAATATAAAATACTAATATTTACTAAAATAAAAGCAAAAAAAACCATATTATCTTAACATAAATAAAGTTAATTATAGATAATTAGCAATAATAGTTATCATTATTAATTATACTTATGTCAAAACTAAAATTTCTCTAGCAATAAATAAAACCCCTCTAATAATAAAATATCATAGATTATTCGATTTTTCACTATAAATTAGAAAAAATACATATTAATTGACATAAATGAAATTAAAATGATAATCTCAATCTATAATCGGGCTGTAGCGCAGAGGTTTAGCGTACATGTCTGGGGGACATGGGGTCGGCGGTTCAAATCCGCCCAGCCCGACTTTAATTATAAAATAAATTCTATATAATTTAAATAAATTGTTATTTTAATTATTTTATTGCTAGTTTTCATATACACTTCTATAATAACAAATATGTTACAAAAAAAATCATTTTCAATAATAACTTTTCTAATTAGTTTTTCTTTTTTATGTTTATTAATAAATCTAATTGAAATCTCTTCATTAAATGCTCCAAGTATTTTTGACTCTGATTATGGAAGAGAGCTTAATATAGAATTTGATATTTATAATAATGGAACATTAGTTGATACTTCTACACTCCCTTATACATTTAAATCATCAACAAAAAACAAACACATAGAATTAGTTGGTACTTTATATGATGATAATTTAATTGATAATACATTTATTTCTTTTAGATCATCAGGTTATAGTGTTATTATAGAAATAGATAATAAAGAGATATATAATTATTACAACGACAATGTCCAAGATTATGGTGGAGGATATTGGCATTTTGCTCGTCTTCCACAAAACAGTAGAGGCAAAGAAATAAAAATAAAATTATTTTGCCCAACAGATAATCCTTTCGCTCAAAATTTATTCCAAATTTATAATGGAAGTAAAGGTTATTTAATAACTGAAGATTTTAAGTTAAAATATGCATCATTATTTTTAGGACTTATGCTAATATCTTTTGGATTTGTTTTTTTAGGAATTATCTTTTTCTTAAAAAATAAATTTAATAATTCAATTTTATTTTCTTTATCACTTTTATTAATTTGTTTTGGAACTTGGATTTTTACTCAATCAGGATCTAAGCAAATATTAGGAATTACAAACCCCGCACTACCTATGATATTTAGCTTTTTCTCAATGGTATCTCTTCCATTTTTTTTATGGTATTATTTGATTACAAACTATATTAGTTTTAAAAAATATAAGATAATAAAATATTACGCTTTTTTTGTTTTGTTATTATATATACCAATTACAATATCTAATATTTATTTTATACCATATACTAAATTCTTATTTACTATTGGTATCTTGATATTAATATATTCTTTACTTTTATTAATAATATCAATTAAAATTCATAACAATAATGATAAAAATATCCTCTCGTTTATAATAGCAATATCTTGTATATTTATTTCAATAATATTTGAAGAAATCTTTTTACTCTTAAAAATAAATATAAAAGCAATTCCTGTTTTACATATTGGAATGGCTCTTGCGAGTATAATATTTATATATAAAACAATTAACAATTTAATTGAAAAAAATATTGAAGATAATGAGAAAAAGCTTTTAAAAAAAATGGCATATATTGATATTGTTACACTTACAAAAAATAGAAATTCATATGAAAAATTTATTAAAGAAAACAATAATACAATTAACAAAGTAGGAATAATATTAGCTGATATAAATTGCTTAAAAATAATAAATGATAAATATGGTCATAAATATGGAGATTTGTTGATAAAGCAATTATCTAAAAAACTAAAAACATCTCTTCCTCAAAATTCTTTATTATTTAGAATTGGTGGAGATGAATTTGTTGCAATCATAAATTCAATTGAAAAAAATAATTTTGAAAAATTAGCAAAAAAACTATATCAAGAGTTTAGTCCTAGTGATAAAGATTATGGAATGGCTATAGGTTCACATTTTTTAATTCAAGAAAAAGATATCAATTTAATAAATGCTGTAGAAAAAGCTGATATAATGATGTATTGTAATAAAATCAAACAAAAACCTTTACTAAAAAATTGCGTTTTAGAAAAAGATAATTTTGGAAAGTAAATTGATTTTTAAAAATTTAATCAATCAATCAAAAATGCTTTAGCATTATATAAACTAAAAATTATATTTATAAGAGGCTTTTATGCAAAAATTATTGTTTTCTCTATCTATTATTACATTAGGCTTAATTATTGGTTATGTTATACAAAGACTAACAATTGCTAATATTATAAAAGTTGATAAATCACTATCAAAACAAAGAAAGACTCTTCAAATAATTGCTTTATTATTTTTAAACCCAATTGCAACAATTGGAGCAATTTGGAGCCTCTCTTTTGATAACTTAAGCTATGTATTTTTCCCAATAATAGGAATTTTTGCTATATTTTGTGGAGGATTAACTAGCCTATTATTTACTAAAATTTTGAAATTGAATAACAAACAATCAGGATCATTTTTTAGTTGTGGTGCATTTACAAATATTGGATCAATCGGAGCATTAATTGTATTCATATTTTTAGGAGAAGAAGCTTTTGCTTTAGTTCCAATTTATAAAATATTTGAACCCGTAATTTATTATACTATATGGTTCCCAATTGCTAAAAGTTATTCACCTAATATTATAAAAAATGATAGTAAAAAGAAATTTATAAAAATTATAACAGATCCTTTTATATTAATTACTTTAATAAGTATTATTATAGGATTTATATTAAATTTTTCAAATATCACACGATTCTCATTTTATTCAAAAATAAATTCATTTTTAATTCCTCTAGCTAGTTTATTATTATTAACATCTATTGGAATGGCAATGAAATTTAGTAAAGTAAAAAAATATATAAAACCAACTATTTTTATATCAACAATTAAATATTTAATTGTTCCAATATTGACAACCACTTTAGCTTACTTTCTAGGTTTTGGATCAATTAATAACGGATTACCATTAAAGGTTGTTATTATATTATCTTCAATGCCCGTTGGTTTTATAGCCTTAGTTCCACCTGCTATATATGATTTAGATGTAGATTTTGCAAATGCAGGGTGGCTAGTAACTACAGCTTTACTTATTCTTGTAATCCCTCTACAAATGCTAGTTATTTCTTTTTTATAAAAATAAGGTTTCTCTAATATAATTAATAATTTTATTAAAGAAACCAAATATAATCTAAATTATTTATTAACAGATGGCATATAGCCATTTGCTGCTTCTCTTGATGAATTATACATTGTATAAATTTGATCATCACTTAAAACAATATCATATAAAGCTTTATAATAATCTAGAGTTTCTTTTTCTATATCAATATCTTCAAAGAGTTTAGGATAAACTTTTTTTGCCATCCATAATAATGTAATGGGAGTATCAACACCTGGGGTATAAGATCTATAACTTGCAAGAGGTAGTTTATAAACATCTTTGTTTATTACTGCTTTTACATTAGACCAATCATCATTAGAAATTGAATTATTATATAAATCTTGTGGTAAAGCAGGTGTAAAATTAGTAATAAAAATTAAATCAGGATTCCAAGCATAAACTTGTTCCATATTAATTATTGCATTAGCATTATCTAGTTTAATTTCTTCAGCAATATTTTTTGCACCTACAGCATTAGCCCACCACTGTCCAAAAAAATGCTTACCTGATGTAATTATTTTTTTATCATCATAATTAAACAAAAATAAAACATCCTTTTTATTTTCATCTGATATATTTTTTACTCTATTTTGAATTAATTTTTTTGTTTCTATACTATAATTATCTACTTTTTCGCTTACTGCTTTATGAGATGGATATAATTGAGATAAAATATTTGCCCATTTTTCATAAGTTTTTAAAACATCATAATCCCATTTTACTGCAGAAACACCTATTGCTTTTATACCTGCATTTCTTATCATCTCACCTTGGGCTTTTTTTGATGCATTGTACAAAACAACATCTGGCTTTAACAACATCAATTGCTCAATATTTAAATCAGATCCACTCATAAAAGATGTATCAACATCTAATATAGATGGATATAACTCACCTAATAAACCGTTTTTTGCTGCACTCATGCTTACAGGGTGAATTCCCACTAAAGTATCAGCACTATCTAAAAAAACTGTTAATACAGAAGCTAATGGATATATATCTGTGATAACTACCCTCTCTGGATTAATTTTCACATTAGAAACATCACCATTATCATCTACAATTTTAACCATTTCTTGTGATGAATTATCACTTACTTCTTGAGCCCCATTTGCAAATAAAGGACTAAATACACATACAACTAAAGTTATAAGAATTAAAACTTTTTTCTTCATAAATTTATTTCCTCTCTCCATAAATCTCCATTATTATTAACAAGATTTATGATATTTTTTTTATACATACGACCTGAAAATGCAAAATGTGGCATTTCTATAAAATTTACATCTTTTGAAACTATATGTTTAAATAAAGGATCTCCTATCACATAAGAATAATTTTTTAAATTATTTTTAAGTGATTCTTCTCCTTTTTCTAAAACATCATCTCTAGATAAAAGTTTTTCATCATCGCCAAGCAAGGTAAAAATAATTCCTTCACCAATTAAATTTTTAATTGCTTTTGAATATACACTTTCACCTATAATGGCTATTTTTGAATTAGCTTTTGTATCAATGTCTATATTTTCATTTCCATTTAATATTGCTTTTTTTATTTTATCTGTTTGCTCTTTTCCAAAAGGTAACGCTACTAAATAAGGAATATCAAACTCTTGTTTTAAATACTTAGCAACTTTGAGACCAAGAGACGATATTACCAAATTAAAATCTGCATTATTTGAATTTTTCATATTTTTAGTTAACGGGCCCATAGACCAAACACTATTTATCTCAAAACCCATATCTTTTATAGAATTTATTATTGAGACGACAATTTCATAATTACAAAAATCTAACGGTGTAGCACCAATAATATTTATTTTCTTTACTTTATTTTTATTTAACTTTTTTTCTTTATTTACAAAGATTTTAGCCCATTCTAATAAAGCTTGAGATGCCCCTGATATATAGGAATTCATACCATTTGTTTCAATAGCAAATGTAGAAATATCAGTTTTTCTTTGTATTTCTTTTGCAATTGCTTTTATATCTTGTCCCATCATATATGGAATTGGAGTAGGAGCTAGAGCTATAAATTTCGGCTTTTGCTCTTTTGCTGTTTTAACACAATCATTTATTAATTTGCTCTCATCACCTAAAATTGCCTCATATTCACTTATACCTGAGAGATAAACTCGAGATGGTATATCATACCATCTTGGTTCATCATGTGTATTATAAGTACTATTACAACCTGAGGCATCATGCATTACACACATACCATCCAACTCATAAAGAGCAGAACAAACACCTGATGTATCACTAGTATATACAGATAATATTTTATTTGCTTCATTAACCACAATTACACCCCCAACCTTTAACTTGAATAATTGATGAAACATCTTTTTTATTATTTATTGCATCAATTATGTCAATTAATAATTTTTTCAAGCCATCAAAACCACAATACGAATTACCTTCAACTAAATTAACAAAGTTTGAAGTTCCTTCAAAATAAGCACATTTTTGACCTATAGCTAAAATTTTTTCACTACTATTTTCTTTATTATGCAAAAATCGAGCTGCAGGATGTGTTGGACTTGAGAGTATAAGATTTTCACAGTTTTCTTTTAGATAAATAAAATCTTCTCTATCGCTATTATTAACTGAATCTAAATATACTTTTTTTACATTCAATCCTAATTCTATAAAAAACCTTGTAAGATTTAATACTCTAGCAGTAGCTGTATAATCTAAAACAATTGAAAAATCTTTTAATAGAACTTTAACCTCTTCAATTAATATATCAATTTCATTTTCAATAACTTCAGTATCAAAAGACTTAAGATTTACTAATTCACAAAGTTGTTTGTTGTTTTTTCTAATATCTTCTTTTCTATAGCAAATAGGATAATAATAAGATTTTTTTTCTAATCTAGAAGAAAGTGTCTTACAAGCTTTCTCAGCTGCTAAATTTGTATAAGCAAAGCATTTAGATTTACCTAAATCTTGGTAATCTTGCCAAGTCTTTGACAAAGTTATATCTCTATAATTAACATTTGCTTTTTTAAGTATTTGTCTAAAATCAGAAGTTTCATCTAATGCATATACGTTAGCAACCATTGTAATAGAATTATCACTAACATCTTTATTTTCATCATTAATTAAAGAATATAGTTGTCTTCTCATTTTCTCATCAGGAGTTATACCACTTTTTCTTGTAATAGGAGTCATATAACAATCACTAAAATAAATATGTGGAAACTTTTCTCTTAGTTTTCTATATACAAAATCTAAATCACAACCACAAAAATAATGAATGCAAGAGGTATAAACTTCTACAGCCTTAGGTTTTTTTTCTAATCTATTTAATACATCACTTACTCCATCAATTATCTGATATTCCATATCACCATCAATGACATTTCTCTCTTGAATTACTACAGTTGAAAACCTCGATTCAAATCCAGCTTCATGTGCCGTTAATACAACACCTCTAATACAACCCTCAGCACAAACAAATATTTCATGACTTTCTGGCATTAAAAATCCAATATGGACAATATTCCAAACACCTCTTGCAGGAGGTGCATACACAAGTCCTGCAGGAAAAAGATTATCAAAATCAAGGTTTGATATTTTATTAGAACTTGTAGAGTAATCAATATTATGGAGATCTATCATCTAAGATACAGCCTCCCTTTTTTTTTCATTTTCTCTACAAATACTTAATATATTTTTTGCAAGATTATTATATTGTTTTACAATTGTTGAATTAGGATTAATTTGAGAAACAGTTTTTTCTCTCTCATCTGCATCTTGTACATCTTTACTAAAATCAAGAACACCACAAAGATTAGTATTAATAAATTTACATAAATTAGTTATTTTTTCATCTTCATTTTTTACATTTCTTTTATTTAGTATCACTCCGCCTAAAGTTGCATATCCTCTATCTTTAAAATTATCTACAGCTAATGCAATATTTTTAGCAGCATGTATTGCCATATTTTCACCACTTGTTACTATAAAAATATCATTAGCAAAACCTTCTCTAATTGGCATAGAGAAACCACCACAAACTACATCTCCTAAAACATCATAAATGACAATATCAATATTCTTTTTCTCAAAAACTTCTTTCTTTTTTATTTCTTCAAGTGCTGCAACAATACCTCTTCCTGCACAGCCAAGCCCTGGAGGGGGTCCCCCTGCTTCACTTAGATAAATATTATTAAATCCTTTTATTACTAAGTCATCTAAAGTTATACTTGAGCTTCCTTTTTCTCTTAATTGATCTAAAACAGATGTAAGTTTTTTATCACCTCTTAGTAAAATTGTTGAATCAGCTTTTGGATCGCATCCAACTTGCAAAACATTTAAGCCCATATTACTAAAAGCAATAGCTAAATTAGAGGCTGTTGTACTCTTACCAATACCACCTTTTCCATAAATTGCTATTTTAATCACATTATTCTCCTTTTTCATATTCAAAAAAATCACCTTTATCGATAATTATTGAATATCCTATTTTTTTTAATTTTTTATTTAATGAATCCATATCTATATTATTAAAAGATCTAAGTTCTGCCATATCGTTATAAAGTTTATAATTTTTTCTCTCTTTCATAGGGGTAATATTAACCATAATTACATTGCAACCTGATAATATAGCATCTAATCTTCCATCTTTTTTTACAGTATCCATTGCAGTAGTAGCTGGAATTAAAGATTGGGGAAGTAAAAGTCGAGTAAGTGCTAAAAGATATAGACTAAGATTAAAATCTCCAATTCCCTCATTTTTAAATGGAGTTTGTTTGTGAGGGATAAAGGGACCAATCCCTACCATTTCGGCTTTATAATCTCTTAAAAACATCAAATCTTTAGTAATTGTGTTATTAGTTTGATAAGGTGATCCAACCATCATTCCAGCACCTGATTGATATCCAATAGTTTTTAAATCATCTAGAGATCTCATTCTATTTCTATATTCTTGATAAGGGGGATGTAGCTTTTCATAGTGTAGTTTATCAGCTGTTTCATGCCTTAAAAGAAATCTTGAAGCACCCATATCATACCAAGTTTTATAAGTAGAATAACTTCTCTCTCCAAGAGAAAGAGTAATTGCACAATCACTATATTTATATTTAATTTCTTTTATTAAAGCAGATATTTTTTCATCAAATTGAATATCTTCTCCACCTTGGAGCACAAAAGTTCTAATACCCATTTGATATCCAATTTCACAACTTTTTAATATTTCATCTTCATTTAATCTATATCTATTTACGTTATAATTTGATTTTCTAAGCCCACAATAAAAACAGTCGTTTCTGCAGATATTCGAAAACTCTATAATCCCTCGATAATATATATTTTTATTAAAATTTTTAGTTGCTGTTTTAACTGCATATTCTCTAGAAATCTCAAGTAATTCTTGATCATAGTTATCAACTAAATATTTCAAACCTGTATCATCTAAGTAATTTTCTTTATACAATTTCTCTAATAAAATTAGTCCTTTTTTCATAATTAAACCTTTGAATACCCCACTTTTATACATACATTGTTGATTTGAGAAAACTTATTATGTAATAATTCAATTTCAAAAATGGGACCATCTAGAGCTAAAACAATTATTTCAATATTTCTTTTTTCATAAGGCATTGCCATTTTTCCAATTATAAAATCACTACTATTAAAAATAATTTCATTAACAGCCATTAATGCAGAATTATCATCAACAATTATTGAAATTGTTGCTAATTTATTATTTTCATCACTTTTTTTTATTTTTAATTTTTCTTGAGAATTAATTTCTAAAACCTCAAGTGGTAATACATCTGCATAAACTTTATGATCTGTTTCTACATAATTTATAGAAGTTTTAACATTAAAAGCATTAACTAAATTTTCTTCTGTAATTATTGATTGAGTATCTCCAAATAGAGAATTTTTGCAATCCGATATTAAAAGAGCTTTATTTGCTCTTTGTAAAGCATGTGAGGGATAATGAGTATTAAATATTACACCTATATTATTTTTGGCTAATTTTGATAAGATATCTAAGACTATAATTTGATTTTTAAAATCTAAATTTGATTCCGGCTCATCTAAAATTATTAATTTTGGATCTGAAACTAAAGCCCTTGCAATTAAAAATAGTTGTAATTCCCCACCAGAAATTTCATTCATTTTCCTATATTGCATATGTGTAATTGATAAAAGATCCATCACTTCTTTAGCTTTTTTATAATCTTCTTTTTTGGGCAAATTAAAATAATTAATTTTACTAGCAAGTCCTAATAAAACATATTCAATTCCTAATAGAGAACTTTTTTCTACATTTCTTGATTGAGGAACATAAGAGATAATAGACCAAAGATCTTTGGTATTATAGTTGAGTATATTTTTATTATTTAAAAGAGATAATCCCTCATTCCATTTTAAAAAGCCTAACATGCATCTAATAAGAGTTGTTTTACCTATCCCATTTGGACCTAATATAGCTAATAAATCACCACTTTGGATTTTAAAATTAATATCTTTAAAAACATTTTTCTTCTCATAATTAAAACCACCATCTTTAACTTCAAATATCATAATGCCCACCCATTAGATTTTTTCAATAACATGATGAAAAAAGGAGCCCCTATAATAGCAGTTAAAACAGAAATTGGTATTTCACTTGCACTTATACTTCTCGCTAATGTATCAATAATTACCATAAAAATAGCACCTAAAGAAATTGAAGCTGGAATTATTTTTGAATTATTACTTCCCCAAATCATTCTACAAATATGGGGGATCAATAGACCAACCCAACCAACTTGACCACACATACTTACAGATGAAGAAGTTATTATAGTTGCAAAAACCACACATATAACTCTTAATAAATATATATTTACGCCTGAACTGTTTGCTTCATCTTGAGTCAAAGAGAGCAAATTTAATCGCCATCTAATAAAAAAAAGCACTAAAATTCCTAAAATAATTGGAAATAGACCATAACTTAAGGTTTTATAATTTGCATTAGAAAGGCTACCCATAAGCCAATAAGAAATTGCAGGAAGTTCACTCTCTGCATCTGCTGTATATTTAATTAAAGATATAAAAGCATTAAATAATGCTCCTATAATTATCCCAGATAATATAATAGATGTTTTATCTAGTTCACCTTTTTTAGATCCTACAAAAAAAGTTAATACAACAGCAGCTATTCCAAATAAGAAAGCCATTAATTGCATTGCAAAAAGAGACATTCCTAAAACAATTGCAAACACGGCTCCAAGAGATGCTCCACTTGCTACTCCTAGAGTATCAGGCGTTGCTAAAGGATTGGAAAATAAACTTTGAAAAGCTATTCCAGATACCGATAAACCGGCTCCAACACTAAGAGCTAAAATAATTCTCGGAAGTCTTATATTAAATATAACTAAGGATGCTTGAGCATCAGAAATTGGATTACCTATTAATATAGATAAAGCATCATATAAACTGATTGGATAGCGACCAAAAGTTAAGGCATAAAGCCCCACTATTATGGGCATAATAAAAAATGCTAACCAAGTTAACAAATTAAACTGTTTTTTCACAAAACACTCCACCGATTGGTGGAATTAGATCACCAATCTCGTATCTTCAGGAAAACCTTAAATACAGAATTTTCTAATATATTTCCTTGCCGTCAAGAACTAATCTTTTTTGCTTGGATGTTAATAGGATAATAAATTATCTAATTTTATTTAAGGGTAAATAATAAAAAAATTTAAAAATTAATAATTAATATATTCTTTTTTATTTACTTATATTTTAAATTTGACTAAAAACTAAAATATAATATAATGAATATGTAATATTAAATAGGTAATATTTTACGATTAAAGGAGATATTGACTTATGGAAAAAGCAAAAAAAGTTCTTATTATCTTATTAATTATAACCACATCAATATTTATGATGGGGTGTGATTTATTTTTTTCAAATCAACTCGGTAGTACAGAATTTATAAGAACTCCTAAAAACTTATTATTTGTAGAACAAAGTGATTATGATAGTAGTAATGATTATCCAATGGTGGATATGGTTTTTGATGCTCCCGCTACATTAGGTGCAACAAAATATACTTTGCAACAATATAATTCTGAGACTGAAATTTGGGAAAATTTTCAATACTGGGGAGAAGATCTTGAAACAAGTGAATCTATAAATGATAATTTTAGCATAAATTTAAATAAAGATTCTAAAATAAGATTATTAATTAGTGGTGGTGACTATGATGGTCAATATTCAAATGAAGTTTATGTTGAACTCTCTAATATTGATACCTACTTTCAAGCTTATTCTTTAAGTAATACTATTTCAAATTATTATGATATTTATGATGATTATTCTAGTGGGAAATTAATAGCAACTTTCACTGTTAAAAAAAATTTACCCGATAATACTGTTGTTGAAAATGCTCTAGATTATCAGTGGTTCAGAGTTGATCCAAATGATTTTGAAAATATTATTAAAATAGATGGAGCTATCTCTAATGAATACACACCAACAAATGATGATAAAGGATATATTCTTATGATTAAAGCAAGTGGTGACAATGTTAATGCTGGAGGCTATTGCCAACATCTTGGACCATATATTAAATAAATATTAACCCAATGCCTAATTAAAGAAAACAAATTTAATAAGCATTGGGTATATGAAGTTTTTTTGATATCTTTATCTAATTTAAACTTTTCTTAGCTTTTTCTAATGTATTTATTACATTATCACACCATTTATCAAACTCAACATCTTCAATTTGTAGTTTTGGATTGTTTAAAATATTGTTGATACATTCTTTAATACCTTGATCAAAACGTATTGTTGCATTAAAAATAGGTACTAATTTTTTTAATTTAGAATTATCAAAAACAACACTATTTGCTTTATCTCCAACAAGCCCACCTTTAAAGTCATATGGACCTACTTCATCTAAAAAAGAAGATGAAACATAATATGGTTTCAATTCAACCCCTAGAGAATCTGCTATTGCTTGATATATTTGATTCCAAGTTAAACTCTCATCACTAGTTATTTGAACAGCTTGACCTATAGCATGAACATTGCCTAAAAGCCCAATAAAACCTTTTGCAAAATCCTTATTTGAGGTCATTGTCCAAAGAGAAGTTCCATCTCCATGTATTATAACGCTCTTATTTTCAAGCATTCTCTTTGCAACTTGCCAGCTACCAAAATCACCATGAACCCCAAGAGGAATAGATTTATTACTATAAGTGTGACTAGGCCTTACTATGGTTATTGGAAATCCTTTATCTCGATATAATTTCATTAAATAATCTTCACAAGCTATTTTATTTCTTGAATATTGCCAATAAGGATTTGACAAAGGAGTTCCTTCATTTATTTTGTAATCTGCTAAAGGTTTTTGATATGCTGAGGCAGAGCTAATAAAAATAAATTGTTTTGTTTTATCTTTAAATAATCTATAATCTCTTTTTATATCTGAAGGTTCAAACGCTATAAAATCAACAACAACATCAAATTCTAGATCTTTAATAAGATTACTTACTGTTTTTTCGTCATTTATATCACACGTCAAATAGGTTATTCCGTTATCTTGAAATTCATCATTTCTATAACCTCTATTTAAAAGATATAAATCTTCATTCTTATCAATTAGTTGTTTAGAGATTTCAATACTAATTGTACCTGATCCCCCGATAAATAATACTTTCATTTATTGACTCCTTTATATTTAATATATCATAAAAATAAAAATAAATACTCTATATTTTATATATCTTCAATCTTGAAAAAAGTTTAAAAATCCCATAATAAGAATTATAAAAAGCTTTTATTTCGTCATAAGAAATATCATTTTTATAAAACATAATATTATATGAATCATTTGAGATATTAACTTTTATATTAGATAGTTTAAAATCATTTTTTAAATAAAACTTTAATCGACGTTCCCTTTCATTATAATTTTCAAACTTTTCATCAACTTCTTCAATTTCTAAAATAATTTTTTTATTTATATAAGTTTCTTTTAATTTTGATAAAACTTTAGAACCATAACCTTTTGATTGATACTTTTTTTCAAATGCAAAAAATAATATAAATAGTATATCATTATAAACTTTATAATAAATTATTCCAATTTGAGTATTATAAGAATATATTGCTTTTAAAAATATATCATTATTTTTAGCTTTATGATTTAAAAAAAACAAAGATTCTCTTTCATTTCTTAAAAAAGCAGTTTTATAAAGTTTCATTGCTTTATTATAATCATTATCTTTTTTTTCAATTGTTTTAAAATCTATATTCATAAATTATATTTTTATTTTCACCTTCCATTTTATAAAAAACTTAATTTTAATTATACCAAATAAATACAAAAGATACACCATCTCAATAATATGCATTTTTTTGCATAAAAATTAAAAATAGACTTGATTGACAAATCAAACAAGTGCTAGTCTAGTCTAGCAAAATTTTTAACATATATAGAGAAGGTTTATAATGAAAAAAGAAAACAATATTAGTGAAAGTGATTTATCACGGGGTAATTTTTCAGGAAAAATGGGTTATGTATTATCAGTTGCAGGTTCTGCTGTAGGTCTTGGAAATATATGGAGATTCCCCTATTTAGCGGCTAAATATGGTGGGGGAACTTTTCTTTTAGTTTATTTAATATTGATGATTACTTTTGGATATACTCTTATAATATCTGAAACAACTCTAGGTAGAATGACAAAAAAAAGCCCCGTTGGAGCATTTCAAAGTTTTGGAAGCACTTTTTCTTTTAAATTTGGAGGTTGGATAAATGCAATCGTTCCAATGTTAATTGCTCCTTATTATTGTGTAATTGGGGGATGGGTTTTAAAATACCTTGTAGCATATATAAAAGGAAATACTGCAGCTGTTGCACAAGATTCTTATTTTACTTCTTTTATTACAACTGGCGCATCTGTAGAAATTTATTTCATAATCTTTTCATTAATTACAGCAACTATTGTATTGTTTGGTGTAAAAAAAGGAGTTGAACGTGTTTCAAAATTCTCTATGCCTTTACTTTTAATATTAGCAGTGTTTGTTACTATTTATTCCATTACACGCCCAGGAGCAATGGAAGGAGTTAAATATTTTTTAATACCTGATTTGAGCAAATTATCACTAATGACTTTTGTGGCTGCAATGGGACAACTTTTCTATTCCCTATCTCTTGCTATGGGAATTTTATATACATATGGATCTTATTTAAAAAAAGATGTAGATATTGGAGCTTCAACTTCTCAAATCGAACTTTTTGATACTGGTGTTGCTATATTAGCAGGACTTATGATTATTCCAGCTGTATTTGCATTCTCTCATGGTCAACCTGAAACATTAAATGCAGGACCAGCTCTTATGTTTATTACAATTCCTAAAATATTTGAATCTATGGGATTTGGAACAATTATTGGTTTTGTTTTCTTTTTATTGGTATTTGTAGCTGCTATTACTTCATCAATATCTCTTGCCGAAACTTGTGCATCAACTTTTGAAGATCAATTTAAACTAAGTAGAAAAAAAAGTTCTGTATTAGTTGCTCTTATTATTATTGGATTAGGATCTCTTTCTGCTTTAGGATTCAGTTCTCTAAGTTTTATAAAAATTATTAACATGAATTTCTTAGATTTCTTTGACTTCATTACAAACTCTATTATGATGCCAATCGCTGCATTAGCTACTCTTCTTTTGATACTTCGAGTTGTTGGTGTTGAAAAAATAGCACAAGAAGTTGAAATTTCTTCAAAATTCAAAAGAAAAAAAATGTATAATTTCTTTATTAAATATCTAGCTGCAATCTGCTTAATTGTTATATTAATTAGTTCAATTGCTAATGTATTTGGTTGGATTAAATTATAATAAATTTAATTTAGAAAAAAATAAAACACATCTCTCTTTAATAATATTTCAATTAAATAGATTTGTGTTTTTTTTAATATTAAGAATATGATATCATCCAATATAAACTAATCAGTGTTTAATACATCATAAAATAATTTTGCTAATTTTATTGATAATACAGAACCAACACTTATTAATTGCTCTAAATATTCTTCAGGAGATATTATAGGATAAGAATTAAGCCATCTTAAAAAAGAAGATACCAAAAAATCTGAAAAAGAATCAGATAAAGTTACAACTTCTCTCTCATAATCATCAGGATCAATCACTTCTTCTACAATAGGTTTTAAAACTGTTGCAAAATAGTCTCTTAAACTATGAGGGCCCATTTCTTGAAAGGCTTTTTGATAAAAAACCTTCTCTTGATAAAGACAAGTTAAAAAACAAAGAGCTCCTTCATATGTATGAATCGAACTATGATTTTTATAAGTTTCATCAATTACTTCATTTTTAAATATCCAAATCAACAACTCATATTTATCACCAAAATGATAATAAAACGTTTTTCGATTAATATTGCAATCCCTGCAAATATCTGAAACAGATATCTTATTAATACTTTTTACTTTAATCAATTTTTTTATTGAAGAAGCAATTGCAAACTTTGTTAGATTATTATTTGCCATTATTATTCTTCTTATTCATTTAAAGAAAATTCTGCACTTAAATAAAAAGCACCTACAACATAAGAGCCTTTTGTTAAAGGATTACTTATAATATTTTTACTATAAATAATATCTAAATTTCCTAAATCTGTATCAATTGTTGATATAAAACAAGGGTTTTTACCAAAATTATATTCTTTTGTTTCAATAACCTTTGCAGCTATTAAGTTAAATAAAATATTATCTTGAAATCTTTTTTTCTCTTCTTCACTTAAATCTTTTTCTAAAGATCTAATGTAATAATACGGTAAAACTGATTTATCTTTTAAAAGAGCCTCACTAACAGCTTTCTCATATGATTCTCTATTTTCATATACTTCTAAAGAAGATGGATAAGCACATAGCTGTAAATTAACAACGCTATCAACATTCATCTCACCCTTAACTAAACCTGCATGAACTAAATTAGCTAAAAAAGCAGTCTTTTCATCTAAAGATGAAAATAAAACAGCAGGAATCTCACTTGTTGCTCCTAAACTAACGACTGGTTTACAACTATATTTATTTGAATTAATAAAATGAGAATCTACTCCAACAAAATCATGATCTTTGCTATCTTTATTTATACGAGCAACTAGCTCAAGGCCTTCATCATATAAATAGGTTTTATAATCATAATCTTCACCTTTAACTTTATCTACATCACTAAATAAATCAATTATATCATTTTGGTTTTTTGAAAGCTCACTTAAGCCTAAACTATCTAAAAAAAATGCCATATTTCCTCCACGTACTCATATATTAACAATAAATAGTCTTGATGAAAAGTGTATTAGTCAATACTATTGTTTTCATGAATAAAATTTTGACTCAAAAAGATGGATTTTTAGATGGATTTCCAATATTTTTAGGCTATTTTTCAACAGCTATTGCATTCGGCCTCATTTGCAGAAATATAAATATATCACTTTTCAATTCAACACTAATTAGCATGACAAGTTTCGCAGGAAGTGGTCAGTTCTTAATGATAAATTTATTATCGAATGGAGCTCTTATTGTTGAACTTTTTATCTCAATTTTACTAATAAATTTAAGATATGTTTTTATGGGAGCATCATTAAATCAACGACTTCCTAAAAATATAACAAGATTAAAGAAAATGATTGTTGCTTTTTCAACAACTGATGAAATATTCTCAGTAGCTATTTTAAAACCACAACAATTAAATTTTAAGTATCTATTTTCATTAGAGCTAACAAGTTATAGTGGCTGGGTTTTGGGTACAATAACAGGCTATATAATAGGAATTGCACTTCCACATAATTTACAACTTGCATTAGCTATCACTCTATATGCAATGTTTGCATCTCTTTGGGGATGTGAAACTAAAAAACATGGTTATAAAATAATAATAATAGGATTAACTTCGGCATTAATTAACTCTTTTTTAATCCTTATACTTAATATTGCTATTGGCTGGTCTTTTGTAATTGCTATGCTTAGTGCAACAATAATTGGCTCATTTTTATTAAGAGGTGAACATGTTTAATATTAATCTTCCTATGCTTGTAATAGTTATAATTGCATCAATAGCTACTTTAATTCCTAGATTCATTCCATATTTTACCCCCCTTATTGATA